>Ga0207841_1000112_pt1 | contig 95314 bp, 76 predicted proteins | sample HigsolmetaGSP18D_FD_184846 | JGI IMG/M metagenome (GOLD analysis project Ga0207841, IMG submission 184846) | High solid enriched microbial communities from the Joint BioEnergy Institute, USA - SP1-8-D (SPAdes) | ecosystem: Engineered > Bioreactor > SSF (Solid state fermentation) > Aerobic >... | reverse complement strand
GGAGAGAGAGAGAGAGAGAGAGGGAAGGGATGGGGGATGGGGGCGGGGGGAAGAGGGGAAACCAAGGCGCGCGATTTTGAGAGTATAGGTTATAGGTAAGGAGGTAGTTCGGATTCTTTATCCAGAAAACAAAACAAGAACAAGCAAAAGTCCCACAAAAGAAGTTACTAGTATGGTATCTGAGCTAAACGACAAGCAACAAAACAAGCAAGAAAAAACAACTCGCGGGACAGACGAGAAAAGGGAAACAAACGAGCTCAAATCAGAGATATAGCCTTATTAAGCACCAGCAACCAAAAATATGTACGAGAAAGGGATTTCGTTAAACAGCCTCAGGGCCCCTGAACTTTGTGTGAGAGGAAAGTTCGCACTTGATGCTCGAGAGGGAAACGCCGTAGTAAAGAGAGGAAAACACCTACTCTAATCAACTTCCACATCGACTTAGAGAGAGTGTGTGTGCACCGACGATAGGAATGGCAAACGGCGGACGGGACGGGAATAAGGAGGGAGGGAAACTGGCTCGGATAGAGTAGGATAAAAAGGAACAGGGACGGTGATGACCAGCCTCCACTCTAATCTAAAGTAGTCATCTCACGTTGCTTTCGGAGAACTTTAAAAAAAATGATATACCCAGCTGCTGCTCTTTTTCTTCCCCACACTTTTGCTTTCTCTCTCGCTCGCTCTCTCAGTGTGTTTTTGTCGTTTCTCTTTTGAAACCAGCCAAGTCCGGTCACACCTACGAAGCGAAGACCCGTACGTTCAGATCCACGCTCCCCGTGGCGATTACGCATCGGATACCCAGCTTGTTGCCTCCACCGCCGGAGTCCTCCTTCTTCACTCCGTTCGTCAATGCGGTGGACGCACCGTTGGTGGTCTCCCCGTTCACACCGCCGTCCTTGATCAGATTCGGAGCCCATCGGATGCAGCTGATGAAGTGACCGTGGACGTCCGCGATGACGCGGACGCATTTGCCCTCTTGCGTAAGATCCCAGCAGCGAAGCGTCTTGTCGTCCGAGACGGACAGCAGGTATTTGCCGCCTGGGTGGAAGACGAGGGCGCGCACCCAGTTATCGTGTCCGACTAGCGTCTTGATCAGCGTCCCCCGGGCGTCCCATAGTCGGATGCTCTTGTCTCGAGAGCCGGTCGCGAGGAACTCGGCAGACGAGGAGGCAGGCGGGGGCTTCTTGAGACCGGCCATGGCCGCCAGGTATTCGTAACTTGTTGAAGGAGCAAACGCGACGCATTCAACCACGTGCTCGTGGCCGAGGAATGTAGCTTTTGTCTCCCCTGAAGAGATGTCCCAGAGCCGGGGGACCTGGTCGTTTCCTCCGGAGAAGAGGAAGCGGCCGTCTGGGGATGGGGCGACGTCGCGGACCCAGTCGAGATGGCCGCTTAGTGTCTTGACACAGTAACCCGTCGTGACATCCCATATTCGAAGCGTCTTGTCGCGAGAGGCAGAGACAAGGAGGTTCCCCGACATCGGAGAGCCGGCAGCACCTGAGGGGATAAATCGAACTGCGGAGACGCTGTGGTCATGGCCTGGAAGTGTTCGGATGTTCTTGTAGTCGTCGTTCGGGTCCCATAGCTTTATCGTCAGGTCTGACGAGCATGACGCCAGTAGCGTATTCCCCCGAGGTCCGCCATAATCGACATCGAGGACCGCCTTCGTGTGCCCCTTGATCGTTCTCTCCAGCTCTCCTAGTTCCCAGTCCCAGATCTTGATCGTCGTGTCTTCGGAGCCGGACGCAAGAGAGGAGAAGACCGGGTGGAAGGCAACGCAGGTCACGGGCTGGCGATGTGACTGGAGATTGTGCCGCGCAGGAGCGCGAGGCAGCCACGATGTAGGGTCCTTGTTTCTCTGCGAGAGGGCGCTAGGAGTCGCAGACTCCAACTCAGACTGGAGCGCAGCATTTCTGGACTCCAGGTCCATTATCTGGGAAGCAGGCGGCCCCGGTCAGCGAACGTCCCAGCGTGTAGCCTTGTCTTCGATCCTGTGGCCTGGAGACTGACCTTCTTCTGTAACCTGACCACGCTCGTCCATTTCTTCTCCAGCAGGCCCTCATATTTCTTGACCGTCGCGTCGTCGAGTTGGATTTGTTCGGCAAGCTCCTCTCGCAGGGCAGCGGAGCTCTTGGGCAGGTTAGCAGAAGCCAGATAGGCTATGATGGATTTATGGCTGTGTCAAGAGCGTCAGCACGCCATGCTGGCCTCAGAGACAAGCTCCAGGTCCACCTACAGTTCCTCTGCCTGCCGCGCCGTGAGTAGCTGACTCATGATCGCGGCAGTATCGAGCTCGATGACCCCAGACAGTCGAGTTCAGCGTGTCTTCCGCATCCAACGGATGTCCCTGGGGGATCTGTCCGAGCAACACAGTCCAATAGGAGGGATGGCAGGCGGCCTCTATACTCGCGGGAAGAACCTTCAAGAGCTGCAGTCGATCCTTGGGTCAGGGGGGTCCAGCGTGCTGTTCGTGCGGGCGGTGAAGGAGCAGGAGATGGCAACGTAGGAGAGGAGCGGAGGTGTCTGGCGAAGGGAGGATGTCGTGAGGCTCGTAGGCGTCGTGAGCAGGCGTCGAGGCAGGAGTTGGCGGCGGCCGGCGGGCAGCACAGCACGTTCGCCTGGGATGCGCTGTCGGTCTGTTGTGGTCCAAACAGGCGGGGAGTTTGGGCCTGTCCCGCCGGGCTTCTGGACGCCAAGCCTGGATCCCTGGAGTCACCACAGCGATACTTTGTTGACATGGCCTCGTGCGGCTCCTCCTCCCTGCCTCATCCTCTCCACCACGGCCTCCGCCAGACGCTCTCCGCTGTCTCCGTGCATCCAGGGAGCGTGCTTCTCGTGCCTGAAGCCGGCAGGCCTCTTTTGCTGCGGGTTTCATGACGGCTGCGTGATCGCACAGGACCTTTGTGCGGACGGTTGACTGGGCGCATTGCGCTTTTCCCTGCACATCACTCCCCTGTGGATTCCAGGTATGTCTCTGACCCCAGACAGTGCGTTTCTGTCTTTGGTCTTCTTCATGGAAGAGGACCTGTGAGCGCGCGCATCCAGTTGACGGCCCGTTTGCCTTGTGGTTCCTCGTTGACGATATACGGCTTCTGGAAGACAGATTGATCCGACGTACACCCCCTGACATCTGAAACGATGGCGGAGGCTGAGGAGGACTTTTCATCCTTGCCCTTGCCGGAGCGCTTTACGCACAAGGTTCGTGCCCATGGACTACCCTGCTGTTGCATAAACGATCTCTGCTGGATGCTGACAAACACCGCAATAGAATTGGAAAGTCAGAAAGGAAGGTTATGAAGATGCGGCGAAGCAGTTTGAGAAATCGCCCGACGAGTCGGATCCGGTATTCAGTCCATTCCTGCAGGACCCAGCGCTGTTTAAGGGGGCAGTCGGAGACTCCAACGTCGCTGCACAGCAGGAGGGTCTAGCGGCATACTGTGCCTTCTTAAAGTATGGAGGCATCCAGGCTTGCGTAAGGTATGTTTGTCCACGATGCTTTAATTGGCTGAAAATAGCTAACGGCTCTCCACCAGGACCCGACAGGCTACGATTGCTGTCATCGTCGAGAAAGGTCTTCCCTCAACTCGGCCGGCCGCGAAGGCCAGTGCTTTGGAAGCTCTTCTACTCTGTATCGAACTCGACAAATCTGAACCAGTCATCCAAGAGCTGCTGCCGGCACTCTCCCACAAACAGCCCAAGGTCATCGCAGCGACGCTGGCTGCGTTGACCCAGATCTACCACAACTATGGCTGCAAGATCGTGGACCCAAAGCCGGTTCTAAAGGCGTTGCCCAAGGTCTTTGGACACGCTGATAAGAATGTCCGGACGGAAGCGCAGAACCTGACCGTGGAACTCTACAGATGGTTGAAGGAGGCTATCAAGGCAGTCTTTTGGGCAGACTTGAAACCAGTCCAGCAGCAGGATCTCGACAAATTGTTCGAAAATGTCAAGCAGGAAGAACCGCCCAAGCAGCAGAGGTTTACCAGAGCGCAGCAAGAAGCCATGGCCGCAGCCGAGGAAGTCGGCGGCGGCGAAGGCGGTGAAGCCGCTGGAGGCGAGGAAGGTGAAGACGGCGACGAGGTTGATGGGCTCGATCTCGTGGAGGCCGTTGATGTGATGCCGAAAGTTCCAAAGGATCTCCATGAACAGTTGGCCTCGGCAAAATGGAAGGACAGGAAAGAGGCCCTCGATGCACTATACTCGGCCCTGAACGTCCCGAAGATCAAAGAAGGACCGTTCGATGAAATTGTGAAGGCGCTTGCCAAGTGCATGAAAGATGCGAACGTGGCTGTGGTAACTGTTGCGGCAAACTGCGTGGATCTGCTTGGGAAGGGTCTCCGCAAGGGATTTGGGAAATACCGTTCGATCATCATGGCACCCATGCTGGAACGTCTCAAGGAAAAGAAGCAATCGGTCGCCGACGCCCTGGGTCAGGCATTGGATTCGGTGTTTGCTTCCACAAGCTTGTCCGAGTGCCTGGAAGAAATTCTTGAATTCCTCAAGCACAAGAACCCGCAGGTGAAGCAGGAGACGCTGAAATTCTTGATCCGCTGCCTTCGGACAACAAGAGACGTGCCGTCGAAGCCTGAAGTCAAGTCAATAGCAGAAGCGGGCACCAAGCTTCTCACCGAATCGAGCGAGGTCACCCGTAATGGCGGAGCGGAGATTCTCGGTACCTTGATGAAAATAATGGGCGAGCGCGCAATGAATCCCTTCCTCGACGGCGTTGACGACATCAGGAAGGCAAAGATCAAGGAATACTTTGAGACGGCACAAGTGAAGGCAAAGGATCGGCCAAAGCCGATCGTAGCACCTCCAAAGCCGGCTGCTGCTCCGGCCGCCGCCAAAAAGCCGGCCGGTGCTAAGAAACCAGCGCCTGGCCTGAAGAAACCAGCTGCACCTCCGGCCGCTGAACCTCCACCCCCTGAGGAGCCCACTCCAACGCCCCCTCAACCCAAGCCGGCTGGCAGGGGAATCCCGTCAAAACTTGGCGGTGTCCCGAAGCCAAGCGGTCTTGCTACTCCCGGTTCGGGACTGAAGCTTCAGAGAAAGATACCTGGTCCAGGCAGCGCGGCTCCATCTTCTCCACAGCGACGAGCAGCATCCCCGCCGGCTGAAGAGCCGCCTCCTGCTGCTCCTCCAGCGGCCCCCAAGTTTGGCATGGGACGAGGGCTTGCGGGTCGCCCAATCGCGAAGCCTTCTGCCGCTCCCGCTGCCGAGTCTGCTCCTCCCCCTGCCGCTCCTCCTGCAGCTCCCCCTGCAACGGGCCTTTCTGCCATCGAACGTGCTGAGCTCGAAGAGCTCCGTCTTGAAAATGAACGTCTTACACGGATGGTTGAGGAGTTGAGATCAGAGAAGACAAAGCTCACTTCACAGATTACCGAACTCCAAAACCAGAACGCGCAGCTCATCGAAGACCATACTAGGGATGTTCTGAACATCAAAGCCAAGGAAACACAACTGGTTCGAGCGCGCAGCGATGCCGAGGCTGCGGAACAAACCGTCCAGAAACAGCAGAGGGAAATCGAGCGCTTGAAGCGTGAGCTAGCTCGAGCGGTCCGCGCCACTGCGATCAGCCCGCCCCCTGTGCTGCCAGATGCCCTCAACATGGGGCTCAGCGACTCCTCTTCAATGTACCACGAGAACGCCGGCAACGGTCATGGGCCATCATCACGCTCTAGTCTCTACATGGGATCACGGTTCGAGAGGGAACGACCGAGGAGTTATATGTCTCCCAGCCCAAGTGAGGAGAAAGAGAACAATGGACTGGAATCACCTGGCCTCAACAGAGACGGAAGCTATAGGAGAAAATTCAGCCCTCCTGTCGGGTCCAGCTATTCCAGCATAGGAAGTCCCACAAGATCGGCTTCGATGGGTAATCGATATGGATCCGGCAGCATTCCTGGAGATGAACAGCAACAACCTACCAGATCTGTCGAGCCAGCGGAGAACTGGAAGCGAGCCGCGGAGGTAACAAGTCAGCTGAAGGCCAGAATCGAGCAGATGAAGGTTTGTTGCCGGCTCCTTATCTGACATGTGTAAAGTGCACCGGCTAACATAGATATGAACTTTCAGGCGAGACAAGGACTCACACGACCTCCAGCCCAACGTCAATGACCGGATGGCGTGCCTTGGATGGTTGATTCCTTTTCATGCTTTTTTTTATCGCTTACCTCGTATCCTTCTTTACGATGCCTCTGTTTTCTAATCCTTTGAGGCTTGATTTGGTTGCGTCGGGTTGGTTCTCTTTTTTTCTCTCCCCCTCCAATACCCCGTGTTTGTTTTTTTTCCCCCGTGTCTTAGAAAAAGGGTTCTTGGTCGAAGCCGAAGCTCATGGAAGCACCCGCGTCTGACATGTATCTAATATCAAATTCCACTACTTCCACATTGGTATTGGTCAGGGTTACCATCAGTGCGGTCGTCGGTATGGAAATGGCTACTGTTGCTACTACTTACATCTCCCTCACTCACTGTGCCATCCCAATAGAAATACCCTCTCGGTAGCCCTCATACTTTAGTTTTTCAGAGATTCTTTTTTTTTCCCACTCAAGTCTTGAAACGATGCTGGGGAGGTGGGTCATGGATGGTGTGGATGAATGGTTGGTTGTGTGTATTATTATTGTTTTATAACTGAAGATAGAAAGAAACTACTCAAGTCCTGGAGCGCGAAGAATGGAGCTATTATTATAATAATGATGGTGATGATGCTGAATTTGACATCAATCGGTCCCTGGTTTCATTTTTATTCGAAGAAATATTGTACTGTATATAATTTGAATTTTGCTCTTTGCCTACCTTACTCCGTAGTGTACTGAGTGATCAGTAAGGAACCCCCCCCTCCTCCAACAGTTCCAAGGGCATCTGGACAGTTGGCGGAGATAATTAAGGGATGAATGGGAAATGTAGCCTTGGTTGAGTAGAAAGGAACTGCTGGGTGGATTCCACGAATTGTACTCGGTTAGATATGCTTTGATATTCCATCGTCTCTCTCTCTGTGGATGTGTGTGTGTGTGGGTATGCGTGCTGGGATGCGGCATCTGCCATATAAGGACTTCAACAAGTGCGTACAATGGCAGCTACATGTGCCTAGGCGCAACCAAGGCAGTTCTCTACGAGAGTTATTCTACGATGGCAGAGTTACGCACGAATGCCTCTCACATCGAGTACTTGCCGTGGTCTGCTGTGCGTGTTGTGTGTGTTGTTTGTTGAAATGCATTCATGGGTATCTGCAACATGAACCGACGTGAAAAAGGAGAATATATAATAAACCCGAGCCAACGTGATGCATACCATCGAGATGGATTGAGTGTGTGTAAACTCGGGACGGGACACCGGAATTGTCGTTCCCGCCAAATCTAAGCTAGAGTGCCATGACAAGTCATTAAGAGCCCTTTTCCCCTTCCTGCCAAATTCCTTTTTGTTTGTTCTCAAAGTGGGCTTTTGGGTTGAACAGAAAAAAAGACGCCTCTTGATCTCTCTCTCCAATGTCATTTGATCCCGAGTAAGCCTTGTTGTGATCATTGGAAAAAGAAAAATCCCAGCGGGGGTAGCAGCCATTTTAGACCTTGACAGCGGTCTCGACAGCCTTGCGCTTCTTCTCCATGCGGGCGACGGCCTTAGGACCCATGATACCACCACCCCAGTGGCGTCTCTTCTCCTCGTACTTGTCGTTGTAGTTCTCCTTGATGGCAGTGACGAGCTTGGCGAACTCGGCCTTGTCCTCAGCGCGGACCTCAGTGATAGCAAGGACAGCGGCGGTCTGGTGAATAGCTGTTAGCTATGTGCTATGAGTAAGGAGTCTCGCAGAGGTAATTACCTTCTTGTGGACGACAGTTCCGAGACGAGCCTTGCCCTTGACGATGGCGTACGGGACACCCATCTTGCGGCACAGAGCAGGCAGGAAGACAACGAGCTCAATGGGGTCGACGTCATGGGCGATCAGAACAAGAGAGGCCTTCTTATTCTCAACCAGGCCGACAACGTGGTTGAGACCGTACTTGACGGTGTAAGGCTTCTTGCTGACATCCTCCTTCTTCTTGCCCTGCTCAATGGCGGTGGCCTCCTTGAGGAGACGCTCCTTCTTCTCGGCCTTGGTCTCAGGGCGGTACTTGTTGAGGAGCTTGAAGGTCTGGGCAGCGGTGTTGCGGTCCAGGGTGTTCTGGAACTGAGCAATCGCCGGAGGGACCTTGAGGCGCATGTTCAAGATCTTCTTCTGGCGCTGCAGGCGGATGTACTCCGGCCACTTCACGAAGCGGGAGACATTGCGCTTGGGCTGGATGTCCTGGCCGATACCGAAGTTGCGGGGGCGCTTCTCGATGAGGGGGCTCTGTGACGATCAATTAGCACATCCCGCAGCGAGAGTTGAGATCGATTGAGTTAGCTGAACGTACCTTGGCGGCCTTCTTGCTAGCGCCAGCCTTTCCCTGAGGGAAAGGCGCGGCAGCGACTTTCTTACCAGACTTAGGAGGCTGTCATTGAGAAAAGAAGATCATCAGCGAACGTGTTCATCAAGTGCTGCATCTTCTTTGAACTCTAAGAGCACACGAGCGGGTATTTCTACCACGCTCATGGCTCAAGCCCAAAACCATCACCGACGCACAAACCCACGAGGAGAATTGTGCATTGTCGGCGGAATTGCTTCAAGACATGCGGTCTGAAGCGAGACGCAATGCGTCTCACAACATATCGCAGAGGTCGAGAAGACTCTTGAGGAGTCAGATCGGATGCTGCAAGCTTACCATTGTTGTCGACAGAGGCTGCTGCGCTGGGTGACGGGTTGACGGGACGAAGAAGGAAGAGCAGAAGTGCAGTCCCGACTCGAGATATAGATGTTCTGGACAGCGTTCGTGGGCCGCGCTAGCGCGAAATTCAAGCGAGCCGGCCAGGGTGCGGGTCACGTGGCGTTTTTTAGGGCATGGCCCTACGCTTGGCATCGGCGCCCGATGGTCCCAGATCGGCAGAACCCCAGACGGCGAGGCCAAGCCGGAGTCGACCAAGAGGTAGATGAGATCCTCTACTCTCCATGTATCTTCAGCCAATTCTGACAACCTTGTGATGGCATTGTCGGTGTCTGAACCGTTCTACGACTTCCCAGCGACTAAGAAATCCTGGTGGAATCTGTCTAGCAGCTTGGTCGAATGGACCATCGATTAATTAGACAGGTAGAGAGATCTAAGACATGCAGATTTTCAATCCTCCTATGACGTATGGACTGCCCTAGACCATTCGGTATGGAGATCATATGCCAATATCCTCAACGGAAAAGCAAGACCATGCCGAGTCACCCTAACCAGAAACGCCGTACATGCAAGTCGTAGGATCGTCATATGCAACAAAAACAAAATTCAAGGTCTACAGATGAAAAGTGCCAGCTCAACGCCATCCTCCCAGTCCTGGTATGCCGGTTCGCCCAACACTAGTGCTCGCTGCTTCTACAGCCTTTCTCTTGCCTCTCGAGCCCTCCTGAGCTCTTACGCCCTCAACGATCTTGTCCAGATTTGTTTCCACCACCACGCCGCCGACGATCATCTCACTCAGTGTTGCATGCATCGTCTCGAAGCCAAAGATGAGGTCCAGCTCACAGACGTTTTCGAAGAGGCGGTCCAGCGCTTCGACGAAAACTTGGATCAGATCGATCAGGGCGAGCGGCGACTCGGTGGACGTGGAGATCATGACGAAGGTCAAAGTCGCATATGTTCGGTAGGTGATTTGCGTCGGGGCATCAGATGGCCCGCTGGCTGCCGTAGAACTAGCGCCCTGGGAGAGCAAGGGAGGAAGAGGGAGGAAATTGCACGCGGTGGGCGGCCGCCGAGAGACGAGGTGGTAGATCTGCGCGATCAGCCGCTGTTGCGTTTGGGTATCCTGGAGAAAAACAAATGTTAGCAAGAAAGAATATGGAGAAAAAAGGGAAAAATAGAAATCAGACGGACGAGTCAGAAGTCAGTAATAGTGGAAAGCAGAGATACTTACGATTTGCGTATAGAACTTCGTCAGGCGCGGTTGCCCGCTGTTGTTGAAGACAAGCACAGCATTAATCATCTTGCCGCACGTTTGGAGGAGTTGTATTCAGACAGAAGCGGAAAATATGAGATTTAAGAGATCCCTCTCGAATAAGTGTCGTGATTCCCGCGCGCCTTGCTCGTCACAGGCCCTGATATTGGCGGCAGCTCGACCTGGAGCTCTTCTCGGAGTTGATGCGGCGGGGATCCTGGCCGCGATGCGATGGAGACTCCGCGGCCGATCTGAGCTGCTCCGATCGCGTCTGGTTTCGGCATCGGCTCGCTTCGGGTGACCTTCCTGTTCCAGCGCTAGCCGCTTCTGAAGGCGGAAAGCTTGGAGAAGCTCTGGAGACACAAGACTCTTAGTTTATGCGCTCTGTCTTTTCTGCTTCTCCCAATTGCGTCATGGTTTGCTGATGATAGGATACATTGTTCAAGCTGAATAACCATGAATAAGTCTTACGTCTGCAGAGCTTGTCTCCGCCGTAGATCAGTGTACAGCACCGCCGTACGCAAAGTCTCGTCGCAAGGTGTCCAGAGCACCAGTCCTCCAAATAATGGCAAGATCCCCCTCAACGATCTTGCTCCGTCTGACATTGCCTACTACTGGGACACTCCGGTTCCCAATGAATCCCAACTCGCCTACGCGGACAAGTTCTTTGCTCCGTCTCGTCACTCTCCGGTCAAGCTCTGGTCCGCCAGCAAGTTTCGGATGACTCCATTTTCGTCGCTGGAGCCTGAGGTGGCGTTTCTGGGCCGGTCAAATGTAGGAAAGAGCACATTACTGAATGCGATAATGGGAAGGGAAATGTGCTATACATCCTCCAAGCCGGGGAGGACGAGAGAAATGAATGCGTTCGGTATCGGAGGCAAGAAGGGCGGGGAATCAAAGATCGTCCTGCTAGATATGCCAGGATACGGTAAAGCGAGTAGGGCTGAGTGGGGAGTGGAGATTATGAAGTACCTTCAGGAGAGAAGACAGTGAGTTTCGCTGACATCTATGACAATTAGCTCAGACTAGCTGATGCCATCATAAACCTCAGGCTTCGACGGGTGTTCCTCCTAGTAGAAAGCTCTCATGGTCTAAAGAGTAACGACGAGGATATGCTCATGTTGCTCCGGCAATACGCCATCCCTCATCAAGTCATTCTATCCAAAGTGGATAAAGTCCTACTGAAGAATAAGAAGTCGGCAAAGACTGGTGCTCCACCGGCGAATATCGCAAAGCTGAAGCAAATTCTGCAAGACCTGAGGCCAATCGTTCAACCGGACAGTCGTCTGGAGGGTCCTGGCGCATTGGGCGAAATCCTCACTGCTAGCGGGGAGACATCTCTAGGCAATGGGCGATATTTGGGTATTAGCGCCATACGCTGGGCTATTCTATCGGCTACTGGATTTGACGGATATGTGGAGGCCAAAAGTGCCGTTATACCGTCAGCCACTCCTCATCTAGAGTCGTCAACAGTTATATCGTGAGCGTTACGATAAAACCGGCAATTATGATTCGACAGAGCTAGGAAATGCGGTTTCTGTGAAGTTACAACCATGGCTATCGACACTTCCAGACACACACCGAGACATCCATAGATACATCAGTGAACCCAAAACTCCAGCATCTCTTTCATATTCATTTCTTCTCGGTCCTCGAAGAGGCCCACCGTTACCGTTACCCTGGGCCAACAACTCAGACCGCGCTACCGAATTGACAGATGTCGAAGCCATGTCCGAAAAGCATATGCCGTCCAGTGAAATCTTCGGAGAAGGGATAGCCAGTTCTTGCAGCGCATACCCAAACATGACCAAAGCCGGAGGTACCTGAGATGTTTCACCTTGTAACTTTGAAGGACACCAAATCCGCTGGATAGACGGTTCCGATTTTTGACTGCCGTAGATGCCTTGTGAGGGCCATCGTAACTTTGGGATGGATAAAGCGTTTAGTTTTATCCCCGTTCTGATCCAAGATTGTCACAGTCAAGGATTGGAGATGGATTGCCAGTTTGGTGTCCGCGAAGGCAGATTGAACGCACTTCTTCGTTCGTTCGATCACCTCACTTTTGGCTTCAGCGGGGTTTTGGACGTTCTGCCCGTTCTGGAGGGCACTCTTGATGCGCATACACTCCTTGGCGTCAATCCGAGTCTCATCCGGCAAGCTGAATTCGAGAGTGAGATTCTTGACGCGTCTCATCAACTGGAAGGAGAAGTCGTCGGCCTGTCCATTGCTCTTTGGCGGCCATAGGGCCTTTGGGATCGCATGAGGGATGCTGTCCTTATCTGAAGAGACAAACTTGAACTCGACTCCCTCTACAAGGATCTCGAGATACTCCTCGCGCACGCCTTTGCTGACATGGAGGAAGGGCAGATCAAACTGCTTCCACCATCCGGGACGCAAGTAAACGGGAATGGAGGGGCCGTTTTCCTCACGATACAACTCGAAATCGCATTTATAGATGAGCATGCGGATCTCGCAGGGAAGCTTCATAAATTTGAAAGGTTTGCGAGAGGAGAGCTGCTGAAGCTCAGCTCGCTTCAGGCAGTGCAGACCTTTCATGACCGTCAGTTTTGACTGTACGAAGGGAAGCTTGACAAACTGACAGGGCTTGCTTTATGACGAACAAATAGGGATGGTGACGGGGTCACACACAACAGCAGCTATACATACCTATGCTCGTGAGGATGATGTCTCCCATGTTGGGCTCTCCTGTCTTCTCAAAGACGCGCTGTTCTGGAAGATCTTGGATGATTGGCAAGCTATTGTGTTGATGATGTTGTCGCTTGATGCCTAGGCACCTTATCAGCTTTATCGTCAGGGCAACACAGTGTGTGGGTTCCAATCTGAAGTCCAGAGACCCGCGTTGTCGTCGTTGTTGCAGGTCCTGGCACAGAGGAGTGATGCCGAGTGAGTGAATGAGTGAGTGAGAGGAGAGGTGAGTGCGGCGTTTTCTATACCAGCCTATAAGAAAGGTGAAGACAACAATAATGCGTGAACTCCCAGTATGAATTCACGCGCCGCCGACGCGACTTTCTTCTGTAGGCAACCGCCGGCATATGTACTCATTGGATGGGAAGGAAATTCCATCTTCTAGTCACATGCTTTTTGATCTATTCGACCCCTTTGAGTCCGCAGCTTCACAGATCTTAATATCACCAATGCTAGGTAGATGATGCAAGGTTCTAGAGAACCAAGTATTCTGTATCCTGTATCCTGTGCAAGCATTCATATTCAAAGAATATATCTATCACCTGTAAATCAGACAGTTCTACTACACTCTCCTAGGTAAGAAATCGCACAGAAATAAAGCCCAACAACCACACAAACAGCTGCTACCCCGAAAAGGACTTATTTCTACCAAACTTCAGTCGAATTAACGATAGTAGAAAATGAGGAAGATGCGGCCTAATTATGTAGGTATGTAGCTTGCCTGCTTGCTTCTTGCTCGCTCGAAGCCTCAGATACCTCAACTTAAGCCTTGGAACAAAAGAGAAAAAAAGTTGAAAAAAAGAATATGCTAGCCAAGCTAGCAAACTAGGAAATAAATAAGAAAGAAAGAGGTAAGTCCAATGAAGCTTCGAAGACCTAAGCTAGTAAGCCCTGGAGGTCATGTTGAAGCTAAGGTGTCTGTGACTGCTGACAGCTGGCTGACATGCCAAGTAGTCAATCAAGTAGCCAGTCAAACAGCCAGTTGGTATTCAATGGGATAAAAACATATTGCCATCTAAGTGTAAATTAATTAATTAAAGCTTTTGCAGAAGACACAAATTGTATCTTTTACCTCAGTGCAATAGATCCACTCCATAAGAAATACATAAGCAAGTCATCACTACAACTAATTTTTTCAATCCTGCCGCACCCCGTTGCGAACAAGCTCAAGAACAAAAAAGGAAAAAAAAGGAAAAAAAAGAAGGAACAGGCAACTCTGCTTCAACGGCTACAGAGAAAAGGAGACAATGATGATTTACTCTACTAATTGGTAATCTACTACTAAGTAGGAGGGTGTTCGATGGTAGAGAAATTCAATTCTCAAGGCGAAAAATATGGTAAAATGGGCAGTGTATCCGTATTTTGATTCCTTTAGATACCTTTTACCAGAAGCGGACGAACACTGTCCCGCGGGTTCGTCTGTACCTCAGGAACAAAGGAAACATGTCCAGAATCAAGTCCACCCATTAAAGTAGAATATTCCCAGTGTCAACATCGGAGATAACATAAGAATCGAAGTCGTCAACAGAATAGGAAAGACATGTTAAGAAATGATAGTGGAGAATCACAGATCTTGTACCTGCATGTGCAGAAAACGATTACTGTGACGGCGCGGCACACCTAGGCGGTAAGGTAGGCGGTGTTGAGCATTCCTTTGTCTCTGGGATACTGCCAGTCCTACTTGCCTACATATATCACACAAAGCCCTGCAGATTCTTTCCTCTCCCCTCATGCTTTCGATTCTGTATGACTAGTTACCATAGTTCTAGCTGATAATACTATGACTGAGCGCCGTCACATAATTGAAAGCATCAATCTTACCTTGTTCTATTAATACTATCATCCTTTAGGAGTGCAAAGGGCTAGTAACAACTGTGTTGCCAATGTCCCTGTTCTGCCTCCTCATCTTTTCCTTTGACAGAATGACAGAACGACTTTGATTTGACCTGAATGAATTTCAAAGACAGCCTCTAGACTCGATTACAGAACCTGAATTTGAACTGAATCAAACAAGAATGGCGCGTGAGTCAACCACCACTGAGAAAGGCCCATCTGGGCAGAGATGACACATCTCAATCCTTTGAGACCCCTGGAATCAAGATGGCAAATTCCCAGAAGAATGGGAGATGACCTATGAGCAATTTGATGAACTTATTGAACAAGACTGGAAAGCCCTGTACAAGGCCATTTTGCATACCTTCAACACAGTACTTGATGACCATGATGAACTGCAGAAGAAGGTCAATGGACTAGAACTTGAACTTAGCACCCTAAAGAATGATACAAATGAGGAGATTGCAGAGAAAGATGAACAGATTAGTTGGCTTGTAGCAAAATGTGAGGACTACAAGGAACAGATTATTCAGATGGTTATGCAACAAGGAGCTGGCTCGGTCCATGGAACCCCTGCACCAGAAGCTTTTTGCAAGTCCACCAAGCTGCCAGATCCACCTATCCTGACTGACGGAAAGGACCCAAAGTTCGATGACTGGCTTTCAAAGATGGAGAACAAACTGCTTGCAAATGAAGACCACTATCCAAATGAAGCTATGCATATGGCATATGTTCAGAACTGTGTGGGAGGCACTGCTGCTGACCACCTTGCTCCCTGAATTTGCAGAGAGGCAATCAACTGCTTCAAGACTGCAGATAAGATGTTCCGCCACCTTAAAAGCATCTTTCAGGACCCAAATTGACTTAATAATGCAAAATTCCAGTTCCGCCAGTTGAAGATGAACACCACTGACTCTTACCATGACTTCTTGACCAAGTTCCTGCACCTGGCAGGTGAGGCTCAGATCCCTGAATCTGAATACAAGGAAGAGCTGTTCCACTGATTGACCCAGAAGCTGCAGGAGATGACAGTGACTTATCAGATTGAGGACACAGTCTCCTTTGAAGCATACTCAACCCGCTGTTCACAGATCGCTAGCAGCCTGCAGCAAATGACAGAGTGGAAACCAAAGAACCCTGACTGTGGTACCATTAAGAATCAGTCAACTTCTAAAGAGCGCGGAATGACCCCTGCTACCTTAAACCCCCAGAGTGCCACAAGGAAGACCACTGGTGACAAGCGCAAGGATAAGCTTATGAAGGAAGGATGCTGCTTCCATTGTGAGGGAAGGGGGCATAGAGCTGCTGACTGTCCCATTAAGAAGTCAGCAGCAGCAGACCAGAAAGTGCTGAAGATGATTGAAGAATCTTCTGACATGAGCACTGACCAGGAGGGAAAAGAGGAACCCTAGGAGAAGTCTCCTTCCTAGAGCATAAGTATCAAATTGACCTTTCTTCATTAGATTTAAGCCGACTATTAGGTGGGGAACACTTTACAGTATCTAGTCAAGTTTCAAGAAATGGATTGAGCATTATGCTTAAAGCATTGGTCAATTCTGGAGCAAATGGATCTATATTTATCAACACCCCAGTTGCTATCAATGCAGCCAAGTTTTTTCAAACAACAGTGGTTCCCCTCAACTCCGACTGTCGCATCCGTGGCTATGATGGCAAGACTGAAGAACAAATCACACATGCCATCATATTGCACCTAGCAGTGGATGGGTGCCGCCAAGCCAATGTGCCCATGCTGATCACCAATTTAGGTCAGCATGACATGATACTAGGACGGAAGTGGTGTGAGAAGCATGATATATGGCTGGATGTGTGCAATAGACGCCTGGTTTGGCCAGACCAGCACCCAAAGATTGAGAGGATTCACCTGGCCCGTGAAAGAATTATGCCCCAGGCGATTCTAAAACAACCAAAACCTGACCCCCGGCACCAGCAGGATGCGGACTGTTGGGATAGACTAATAGCAATAGAGGACAAGGCAACTCCCCAAAGAAGGACCCCAATGCCAGAACCTAGGTATCAACCCCCATGCAGTTTCAACAGGGATAGGCAGTCAGATATGGCAAAGATGAACTGTGCAATCCAAGGCAGGAGTCCTATTGTGGAGCAACACCAACCCCTACCACCTAAAGAGCCCCTGAAAGAGCTGCCTAGGATCAACATTGCTCTAATTGGAGCTGCAGGTTTCCACCAAAATGCCCAGCAGCACAAAAGTGAGGTCTTCCTTACAAGCCTCCATGAGATTGATCAAATCATCCAAGAAAAGACAAACCCTGCAAGCAGTGACAATGATGAGAAGGATTTGATTGATTCAAATCTGCCAGCCCAATATAGACCATGGAGGGATGTCTTTTCCAAGAAGGCTTCTGACAAGCTGTCACCTCACCAACTGTATGATCATAAAATTGAACTGACTGGTGAAAATACCCTGGGATATAGTCCCCTATACAAGCAGTCTGCAGAAGAATTGGAAGCCACCAAGAAGTACTTGATGGAGAATCTGGACAAGGGCTTTATAGTCCCTAGTGGAGCACCTTTTGCATCACCCATACTGTTTGTCAGGAAGGCTAATGGAGGCCTACACCTCTGTGTGGATTACTGAAAGCTGAACAATATCACCAAGAAGAACTGATACCCCCTGCCATTGATTGATGAGACCTTGGAACGCCTAAGCCGGGCAAGGGTGTTTACCAAGCTGGATATCTGGCAAGCTTTTCACAAGATACAGATGAACCCAGAGTCAGAAGATTTGACCACCTTTTGGATCTGCTATGGTGCCTATAAGTACAAGGTGATGCCCTTTGGACTCACCAATGGACCTGCTACCTTCCAGTGCTATGTGAATGACCTCTTCCTTGATTACCTGGACCAGTTTATGACAGTGTTTATTGATGACATACTAGTCTATTCAGAGAATGAACTGGAGCACAAGGAGCACGTCATTAAGGTCCTGAACAGACTGAGAGAAGCAGGATTGCAAGCAGATATCAGGAAGTGTGAATTCCATGTCACACAGACCAAATATCTAGGGTTCATAGTAGGTGTGAACAGAATTGAGGTGGATCCTGCCAAGGTGGCAGTGATCAAGAATTGGGAGCCTCCTTCAACAGTCAAGGGGGTCCAATCATTTCTAGGCTTTTGCAACTTCTACCAACAGTTTATTAGGAACTACAGTTGCATCGCCCGCCCTCTCTACAATCTGACCTGAAAGGACCTGCTCTTCAACTTCAACTCCCAATGCCTACAGGCCTTCAAAGAGCTCAAGGAGAAGCTGATGTCTGCCCCAGTCTTGATCCACTATAGCCCTCACCGACCCACAAGGGTAGAGACAGATGCCTCTGATGGGGTAGTGGCAGGAGTGCTCTCCCAGCAAGATGTTGATGGAGACCAGCAATGGCATCCAGTGGCATACTTCTCAAAGTCTATAGCCCCAGCCAAATGTAACTACACGATCCATGACAAGGAACTCTTGGCTATTATTCGGGCTCTGCAGGAATGGCGCCTGGAGCTAGAGGGTCTTCAGAATAAGGAGCCATTTGACATCCTGACAGACCACCAGGCCCTAGAGTACTTCATGAAGACCAAGGTCCTGACCTCCAGACAGGCTAAGTGGGCTGAATATTTGACAAGATTCTACTTCCTCATTTGATACTGTCTGGGTAAGCAGAACCCCTTAGCAGACACCCTGTCCTGACAGCCAGCAATGGTAGAAGCCCAGAACAGCCTGAAGAAAGAACACCAGACACAGCAGCTTCTGAAGACAGAGTGGCTAGACCCCCAAATTGTCAAGGAGATAGGACTCCCTAGGGCTGAACTGGCCCCAATTGATGGAAACTTGCACCTGGCAGACTGCCTATTGCAGGCTAACCGGACTCACAAGTCCTTGGAGAATTGGCGTGCAACAGCTAGGGAAGGCCAGGCCCCATGGCTCCTGAAGGAAGGCCTCTTGCTATATGGCCTGAACTGGTTAGTAGTCCCAGAGGATGGGGACCTACAGGTCCAACTGCTGAATGAAATACATTGCCAACCCTCCACAGCTCACCCCGGACGGAATAAGATGCGGAGATTGGTTGCTGAAAGATACTATTGGCCTAACATGACTAGGGATGTTGACCAATATGTGGCCAATTGCCACACCTGCCAACAGAGCCAGAACCCATGGGACAAGCCCCCAGGACTACTGCAGCCACTGCCCATCTCTGAGCAGCTCTGGAGACATATATCAATGGACTTCCAAAGTTTCCTCAAGGACAAGCACGGTTATGATGCTGCCCTTGTGGTGGTAGATTGCCTAGGCAAGAGACCCATATCCATACCATGCCACAAGACTACTACAGCACAGGATATGGCAAGGCTCTTTGTCCTACATGTCTATTGGTGGACAGGACCCCCAGACACTATTGTCTCAGACTGCGGCCCCCAATTTATTTCAGACTTTTGGGATGAATTCTGTCAGATACTAGGCATCAAATTGAAACTGTCAACCACTGACCACCCCCAGACTGATGGGCAGACTGAAATTATCAATCAGCATATTGCACAGTGCCTCTGCCCCTTTGTCAACCACTATCAGGATGACTGGTCTGAATGGCTCCCAATCTTGGATTTTGCAGCAGCAGTTCTACCCCATGATTCAACAGGGGTTTCCCTCTTCTTATTGGATTGTGGTGTCATCCCCTGGACCTCCTTTGACTGGCAGCACCCCCAGCCGGCAGATCAATCTGCTATGGAACAGCTGAACCGAACAGACACATGTAGATGGGTCAAGAGGCTGGAGGCCACTTGGAACTTTGCCAGGAAACTGATTGAAAAGGCCCAGAACTCCCAACAGCGACAGACAGACCGGCATAGAAGAACAGCGGACTTTGAAGTGGGAGATTCAGTGTGGGTATCAATGAAGAACTGAAGGACAGATCAACCAAGCTGGAAGCTTGACTTCCAAATGGCAGGGCCATACCATATCATTGAGAAAGTTGGCAATGCTTACCGGCTTGACCTCCCTAGTTCCATCCATGTACACCCAGTATTCTCCCTGGACAAGTTGTGGAGGGCCACTACAAACCCCCTTCCAGGCCAGATTGAGGACCCCCCTCCCCCCATTGAGGTCAATGGGGAGCAGGAATGGGAAGTGGAGGAGATCCTAGCAGCACACCTTTGTTGGGGGAAGCTTCAATACAGAGTCAAATGGGTGGGCTACAACCATGATCCAGCTTGGTATCCAGCAAGGAACTTCAAAGGATCCCCCCACCGACTGCACAGCTTCCATGATTGATATCCAGACCTGCCAGGCCCACCGCGACGCCTAATGGTGTGGCTGAGATGCTGAGATGATGGAGAAGAACCAGATGATCATCCAGATGATGATAAACCAGTATAATTGACCCTACACGCCTGTGGGCAGGCGTTCTTCTGAAAGGGGGGGGAGGTGATGTGACAGCGCGGCACACCTAGGCGGTAAGGTAGGCGGTGTTGAGCATTCCTTTGTCTCTGGGATACTGCCAGTCCTACTCGCCTACATATATCACACAAAGCCCTGCAGATTCTTTCCTCTCCCCTCATGCTTTCGATTCTGTATGACTAGTTACCATAGTTCTAGCTGATAATACTATGACTGAGCGCCGTCACAATTACCAGCTTACAGCGGCTGAAATTGATGATATTTCCTAAGGATTGAAATTAATGGGGACATGAGAGATCGAAATATGCCCACAGAGTCCGAAACAGCAGCTGAATGAACTGCATAGAGAGTCAATATCAAAGAGAAGAATATTAGGCATATAAACATCGCATAAAGTGACAAGAGACAGTGTGACTGAGAGCATACAGAAAACATCGTTTTTCAAGCCAAACACCTGTCCATTCATAATGCCGCACGATAAATAATGCCACCCACGCTATGCAAAGTCCCTTGAAAAAGTAAGGTCCATGAAGAAGGGGTATCGTAATGTTTGTGCTGTTTGGAACATGGAAGATAAGGCTTAGCCGTCAGTCAATAAGCCTCGTCGCAATCATAGTGTCAAAAATCGGATTCATGGATCCTAATATTTTTGAACAAAGTTCGCGTGCAAGCAATTGTTATAACTGTCAAGTGACAGAAGCTCAGGCATCGGATGCATCAAAATCGACGTCATCACCATCATCGCTCGCCTCTTCGCCTCTATGATTAACAAGTATGCGCTTTCCTAGTCGATGCACTGGCACGCCATCACGAGAAGCACCGAAGTCGAGGACCTGGTATATGTCAGCAGACGTCACGATAAGGAAAAAAAATCTCTACATTGTACATACCTCAATATAGGTCAGACCATCCCGCTGGACGGCGGCGACACACCTCCGATCATTGAACCTGACCTGCCATACCCCACTAAGATCCGTGAGAAGGTCCTTCACACATTCTCCGGTTCGCACATCCCACATCTTCAGAGTTCGGTCGGATCCAGAAATGACTTTCTGACCATCGTGCTGGAAACACGTGATCGCGCCGGTATGGGCGCTCAACGTGCTCTTGCACTGGCCAGTCTCCGGATCCCAGATTCTCAGCGTGGAGTCTGCAGCTGCTGAAACAAGACGGTCGCACTTCAAGTCAAGAAGCCCCACAAGCGAGGTGTGACCCTCGAGGTTGTACAAGAGAGCTCCGGTCTCGAGAGACCACACTTTAACCATGTTATCCATCGATCCACTGATGCAACGATTCCTCTTGTGGTCAAGGACTACACTGTACACTTTGAGGGTATGGCCTTGTAGCCTGTGAAGGGTTTCTCCAGTAGAAATCTTCCAGACTCTCACAGTGCAGTCGTAGCTCCCGCTCACAAGGGTATCTCCATGAGCCGCGATTGCCCGAACAGAGTGTTGGTGTCCCGTAAGAACACGGACGAAGTAAGGGCAATCTGCGTCATCGCCCGGAGTACTAGCATAGTAGACGGGGTCGCCAGGTTGGGGAAGTTTCCAGATACGCAGGTTAGAGTCGCGGGAACCGGTGATGATTAGGGGTTCCTTCGGCATCATTACTGGAGTGCCATCGGCGTGCTTTCCAACCTCGGCGGGCAACAGAATCTGCAGACACCGCACGGTGGATGTATGCCCCTGGAGGATCTGTGTACATTTTGCCTTTTCAATATCCCACACTCTTACAGATCTGTCAGTCGATCCAGAGACAAGAGTGTTGCCGTGATATTCCAGTGCCCATACGCCGCCTTCGTGGCCCTCAAGTGTGGCCCTCAGAGCGCCAGTTTTTGTATCATAGACGTTAATATTCGTGTCGTCGCTCCCGGTTAAAATCTTATCGGTATCGAACTGTAGACATGTAACCACATGACGATCGTGAGCGCGGAAGGCAATATGCTTCGGCTTGATATCCTTTCGCATCCAAGCTTTGCGGATCGAATAATGACGCTGGTAAAGCGATTTGTATAGATGTAGCATTCTAAGAGACGGCAAGCCAACGTCGGGATAAGGAACAGCGGCGGCAGCAGCATTAGCAGCAGCATATGGTCCTTCAGTTGCAGCAACTTCCCTTTTCCAGTCCATCGACTCTGAACTGTCGGTTTCAGCAGAGGAAATCTTCCTCTTCGCAAGTTTACGGTTTGAGCCACGGGTGGCAGCTTTCCGCTTTGGTCGTCGGGAGGACGACGAAGACTCAAGTGTCTGCCTGTCACTAGGACCCCCCGGCGTTGATGATGCAGAAAACGGAGTCGAATCAGAGTCAGACTTCGGGACAGCAGAAGAACTCAGGTCTTTCTCCCAATCCTCATCACCGTGGGGAAACTGCCATCCCCAACCTTCCCTGATAGCTCGCTGCAGCTCTCCCTCGGCCAGGACAAATCCATCCCTATCGAAGAGCTCTTTCCAAGTCTTCTCATCAGAGTTGATGATATGCCTCCACTTCTTGGAGACCTGGGCGGCACGGCACATCGTTTGAACGTCGAAGTATTTCACAATGTTCAAACTAAGCTCTGGCGGTAGGAGAGCCAAGAAATCGCACTTCAGAGCAGGGTTCACAACCTCAGCTACAAAATGTAAAGTTGGCTTAGGACAACGTCGCAGGAACTGGTACATGAGGTAAGTTTTCAGTTCATCTGGGACAGCGTCGAAAAAGTCCAACATGACCGGGATGTCCATCAAAGATGGGGCTGCACGTTTCTCATTAACCGGACTATGGCGGGTCTGTGCGGATCTAGGCATTTGCGAAACCTGGTTCTCGAAACTCGAGTCCGTATCGGCTTCTTGATCCTCGGCCGAATCGAAGGAGTCGGCATGCTGAGCGTTCATGGCAGTAACAGGAGACAAACTGGGGCTCGGCAAGCACATGTCTTGAGCGGCAGTACTGTCGATGGCCGTCAGACGTGCCACCATGGAAGATGATTCCTGTTGCGAGTCCTCCGTGGATGGGCCGTCACCAATTTGCTGTACAGGCCCGGCGGATTCCGCCCCATCTTCGGCTCCAGCTTCAGGTTCAGAGATTTGCGAACCTCGCTTTCCCAAACCGGAAACACTGCGACGTTCTAGAGGAGTTCCTTCACAGCCCGATGATCTTGTACGCGATGTATTCTTTCCCAACAAGCGCTTCGAGTTCAGAGTTCGTGGAGTTTCTTGCTGTTCAACCTCTGCAGACAAGGGTGAGTGCAGCAGACTCTCCTTTCGGGGAAATACAGCACTGTGAACTCTCCTCCGTGACACAGCCCCTTCCCCGAGGCTGAGATGGCTATTCTCAGTTTCCGGAGTGGCCAATCCGATTGCCGCAGGATGTGGCTGGATACTCCTCTCAAGTCGCGACTGAGCGTGGCTATACGTAGCCGCGTCTGAAGGAACCATCAAGGAACGCGATCGCTGGAATGCTTGGACCGCTTCTGATATGGAATCTGGTGAGACGGGACGACGTTTGGAGCTCGAAGGGTTACTCGATGGCTGACGAGACAACCGGACTGGGCCAGAGCGTTGGGGCAGGGTAGTTTCATTAGCAGGGTCATGGCTAGTCACGGATCTAATTGTACCGTTTGAAGCCTTCAACGCCTCCTGTTGCTCCCTGAACTATATACAGCGTCAGTGGACGTCGTAGGAAGCTTTGATTGACGCATCTGTGCCACGTCTCTCCTGCGGGTGGACCTACCTCCTCGAGGGCGCTAGCCGTGTCTTCGGGTTCATTGAAAATCACCGACTGCCCTCCAAGCTGGAATTTAATGTTCCTCAGGGACGCAGGGGTTGGAGATGAGGCCAGGGGATACAGCTTCGGGTCAAGATTTTGGACCGCGCGCGGTGGGTTCAAGACCAGGGGAGGAAAATTGGTAGTCGTAGTGGTCGTGGTCGTCACGACCGTGGTGCGTGTAGCAGGGGCAAAGGAAAACTGGCCGAGAGAGCTTCCCGGAGGCACATTTCCGGCCCCAGTGGTTCTGAGCTCGTTCACGTTGCGCTTACGAGGTTGGGCGAAGCCGGAGGTCAGGGACGTGTAGGACTGGGGCTCGAATGTTCGGGAGGGGGATGGAGACGCGTCTCTGGCCACTGATCGCGAGTCCAGCTCTTCCACGTCAGTCGAAACAGAGGTATCCAAAGCCATATTCGTTGGTTATCAGGGAAACTCGAGCGCTCTGCTGTCAAAGGGGGCCGGCGTGCGTCGAGCACCATACGCGGGTGGGCGGACTAGGATACTGGTAAAAAAAGGTCCCGTTCAACACCTGCAAGCCCGAATGCCGCAGCAGTGCGTGGGCAAGGACCTAAAGCATGGCGATCCGCACGGGCAGCACACGTCAACCAGAGAGGAGGAGGACACGAGAAAGAGAGGAGAAAAGCTGTCGAGTCGTGCGGTGCTTGGGAGACGGGTTTGGGCGGCGAGGAGGCTGAGGAGCCGGAGGTGGTTGGTCGTGCCTCCCTCTTGTTAGAGTCTCCACGGCTGGGGTTCGCGCTCCGAAGCAGCAGAGCCGGGCGGGACGGTCTGAATCTCCCCACAGCGCTGCAGAGGGAGGAAGAGAGGGCAGAAGGGACAACGCAGAGACAGAGCGACAGGAAAACGGCCAGGGAAAAGACTGCCGGTCAGGTGCCCTGCGGTCATGCCAGGGTTGCAGGGCGTCTCCGTCCGTCCTGGGCCCTCCGATGTCCCCTCGTCGCGTCTGCCCACGGTGGCCACCAGCCACTGGGCTGGCCACTCGGCTCCCGCCTAACCCCAGAGGGTCAGCCGCCGAGGTCCACGCCTTGATCCCCCTTCCGTGTGCTCGACTCAAATCCGACGTCCACCGCGACTCTCGCATCATCCCGGAGCCTGTAAGTAGTAGTTATCGCTGTTACAGTACCGAAAATCCTCCTCTGTTCCCGAACCTCAGCATTTTTCTGCACGTGATGTGTGACTCCGGCGGTTACCTCGAGTAGTAGATACACCGCAGGTCTCGAGAACGAACGGATGCAGCTGTCCAGAAACTACGGGCAGCGAAGATTTATAGCTATACCCATGCTCGGCCTCTTCTCATGACGATACCGCCAACACAATATCAAGCCTGTCCTTCGTTGGCTTTGCAGATCTCATGTCCGTAGATGACTGGCACACCAGAGAAGCCCCGCCAGTGTCCTTTCCTGCTTCCTGTTTCCTGACGCCGTCATTACCTTCGTATACCCAGCCCTTGATTTTGTTCGAGATCTAGTAATAATAAAACCCGCTGATTTCCCCGCATCGCCGGTTCCCTCCTGTAGACATTATTCCTGGGTTCTCTTTGTTCACCTCGAGTCGGTGATACGCCACACAGCAGGCATTCCCGAGTCGGGATGTGGAGCATCTGCCGGGCCGCCGATGCGACTGCCCCACTTCAGCTTAACACATGATATACTAACAGGGCCATGTAGAAACTAATAAGAGTCTTTTTATAAGGATTAGAGAGAGCTGTTGAATAGTTTTAGTTTTAAGGATTGCTCAAGGGCTTTCTCCGTCAAAAGGATTCAGGCCGTAAGAAAATCTAAAAGCAGCATCGAAAAAGCTGACCCCTCCGTGTACGTGGGGCACACCAGGTAATCCCACTGGGAAAACCTCCATGCTGGGCTTCTTGGAGGACTAATCATCCACCAAGTTCCGGGCCGAGTGCTTTCACATAGAATGCTTCTTACAGGCTACATTATAGAAATTTTGACACTTCGTGCACAGTACCATAAAAAGGATAGGTACGCAGTCAACTGCTGTTGAGCTGGATGCATGCGCTATTAAGCCAAGCACAGTGCTATTGAGAGCTGCTTCGACTGCTTCTGATGATGTTGTAAGTCCATATTCTCTGCACGCCATTGTGTCCCCTCTATGTGAAAGCATCCAACTTTGTTGGATGATTAACTCCCCAAGCATAGTTTATCGCGCATGACGTTCCTTTACGAGATCTGGTTGAGAAATTTCCTAGATCCAAAAGCTCTTCCAACTGTCTCCCCATAGGTAAGTACTGGTGCCTAGGTGCTAACTTCCAACAGTATACAGAGCAATAGCATCCCCTATGTAGTATCTTCCTCTTAGTTTCATCGTTCCTTTTGCTCGGTGGACACCTAAAGACTTTCGAATTGGTTCTCAACCGCCCTTTCCGTTTGAAAATTATGAGACCTAGTATTTCATACAAATAGATTCCCGAAACTTGCTGTTTAAATACCCATGTGGTTTCTTTCACTTCGAGATTTGGTGTCGTCTCGGCTCCTGTAAATTTTAATTTATAGCATGACCCTGGTTTTGTTTCTCTGACATGATACTGCATGCTTCTGTTGAACAAAAAGGCAACGTTATGAGCGTGCCATGAAAGTTTTCGACATTATATACTCCACTAGCTTCTTTATCTCACCTAGAACTGTCATTGTAGAATGCAATTACAAATATAAAATATGCCATATAACTTGGATAATTTCGCAACAAAAAAGGCCTTCTGCTACAAATGAGCGACTCAGTCCCATAAGCAATTGACCAACATGTGTGTCTTCATAGAGTTACTCCTAAGACTTTAGTCTTGCTATTTTATTTCTTGAACCCAAGCAGCGAGAAATGTTAGTAATTATAATTCTTGTAAAAAAAAGTGTGTGTATGTGTGGTGTGCCATCCAGCTTTGCGTACACCAGAAAGTTGCTTTTCCAGGAAGGAGCCATCATCTGGTTCCCTGTGAGTAAGCTTCAGCTCTCTGGCATCCCTCCTCCCATCTACAAATAACACAAACTTCACTTCACTTCATCTCGGCGCTCACTTTGGAGACATCTTATGTGACCAAAACCCTGAAATACATGCTCTCCCAGGTCATTTGATAGAAGCAAGTTACTCTGTCGATAGCTCAGCACAGGACAGGTGCACCTGTCACACTTCCGCACTGACGCCGACATCGCTTTTCCTATTCAAAGTTCAGAGACATCGCACTCGGCATTCACTGGAACTCTGCGTCATGGCTCGCATCAAGTACACAGGACCTTCTCAGATCGTCCAGATGCAGAGAGCATCCACCCCTCACGTTGTGGGCGCTAACGTCCCAAAGTCTGCACAGAAAGAGAGGCAGGGACAGACTGAGGCGAACCAGCAAATATTGACTATCCAGCAGTCCCAGGCATTTAAGCAGCAGCAGAGTCTGGAGATGGTACAGATTATGTTGCATGTATCGGTTAGTCCTTAGGTGATGTGTCGTCATCCCTGCGACGTCTGTGGAATTCTGGTGCTGATGGTATCACCTTCTAAAGCTTGGAACGCTATTCTATCTCCGGTCGCGACACCCCGAGTCTTCAAGTACAGAATACAAGGTTCTAACTCTCTCTCAGTGAATTTTTACCTCTTTCATGCTTCGGTGACCGCGACTTAAAACTTGCCCATCGGGAGAAGAGTCTCTCATACCACGAATTCATCAGCGGAAAAGTGTCCTCAAATAAGCCCGATCCCAAAGCTGAACCAGTCTTCGGCCAGGGAAAGCGTGGTCAGCCTCTCAAGGTTCTGATTCGCAACCGCGAGCCCCAGGCAGACATGATTCTCGATCTCCTTGTAAAGTTTGTGCACCTTACTTCAGTTTCTCCGCTAACGAGTCCAGGAGCATGGAATTTTCGACGCACTCGGAAAGAATGTATTAGAGGCACTTCAGATAACTGTCCTCCTGGATAAGGATGCACCGCAAGACGTTGTCGAGAGTTATACCTTCTCCTTCAAGTACACTGGCGGACTTGGCGACGTCGATAGCCGTCTAGCAAGTGTCTCACTCGAGTCTACAGGCTGTGTAGCAGATATGAAGACAATGCAGACTGCCCGTCTAGGCTTGGAGATGATTATCCGCCGTCTAATTACACTCAGCACTTTCCTTCCCATCCTCCCGAGTATGTCATGATAACAGCATCCCAGTTAAATCCCGCAGTTTCTCACCAAGAAAAAAAGGCAGGAGATATTTGGAGATCCATCTCCTCTATACGGAAGACTGCCCACCGGAATACGAGCCACCGGGCTTTAAAAGGACAACTGATGATAGTATCCGTTTCCCACTCAGCGACAACTGGTGTAGGGAAAGCCAGTCATGTGGCGCGATGGATAGCGGATATCATACGTGCGTGTTCTTTTCTGCTGCTTTCTGACCTGGCTGACCCTCAGCAGTGTCGGACTCAAGGTGACGTCCTTAAAGTGGACCGGCCCAGATCGTGATGATCCAGAGAATCCTGCCCAGATCCCTCACCATATGGAGTACAGGGATACAGTACTACGTGCGGAAGAAATTGGGATTCCCTTGGAAGATACAGTGCATGATAATGCTCTAAGAGCGCAAAGTATGCACCACGAATTTCTATGGATCATCTTCCATTCAAGTTGATTGCTAAGAATGAACTGACCATACAGGTAATTCCCAAGAGTCTACTCAAACACGTCAAGATGCAGTTGCAAAGCAGAGACTGCAGAAAATGATTCCGGTAATAATCAACAAAGGCCGCCCTTGAAAATACAAACGCCTGACCCAAAGTTTACAGACTGTATCATCTACTCCCGACAGCGACCTTGTCCCTACTCAACGATTAGATGTAACTGTGCCGTTCGGCGTCCACAGCGAGATGCCTCAGTATTATACAGCGCAACGTCAAGTTCAGCTTTCTCAAGTCAAGACTACCGAAATTCAACAACATGCGCGCTCAAAAGATGTCGATTACATTCGCGAAACCGGAAGTGGAGACATGGGCACTGTAAGATGCCAGTGCGGCTGGAATGGTGAAGAACCTGAAATGGTAAGTGTGGCTACAACAAATCGAACTCAAGTACTAAACGTCGGAGGTCGAGTGTGCTTTCTGTCATACACGTCAACACCTGCTCTGCTACGGTTTTTTGGGCTCCAACGATGCTAGACTTCCTGATACTCATGCGTGCTACCGGTGTCTCCTGGAGCCAAATGAAACACATCTGCTCAGAGAGCTGAATACACTAGTTCTCCTACGAAGGGCTCTAGAGATCATCATTCAGGAGGGTTATCCGAACAGGATATCAATCTTCTCACAGAAACTCCGTAAGAAAGCAAGCCGGTATACGTTACCTACCTAGGAATTGTCTCTAACATTCGCTAGACTGTAACGGGCAGACCGTGGTTCAAGTCACAGATCTCCTAAAAAAGCAAGGGTTCCTTCAAGCGACTCCTGGAAACAAGAGCAAAGGATTCCTAGAGAAGGGTCTGCCTAAATACAGCATTCCACAGTCTCAGGAAGTTCGGGAAAAAATACGCAGAGAGATATTCGACCCACTGGCAAAAATTGAACACCATGTAAGTTTTGGCACAAATGTCCTGGGCACTATGGAACTCACCTAAATTCCGTCTTTTAGTATATAAGAACTCCAATACCAGAATCTCTGGTGAGCTCAAAGCCGTTTGCCACCGAGAAAACTGCCATACCTTACCCGAATGAATCTCAGTTACGATCAGACGAGTGTCGCACCAATGTCAAAGACATGGATGAACTGGAGACCCATACTTCCGGCGATGAATTGATGGACCTGGCCGAGAAAAGCAGAGGTCGCAAGAGGAGTCTGGCTGCAAGTGAAAGCAGTCACCTTCGTGGTTCTCAGCAACAAGCCCAGCTCGATACAGAAACGTCTGTCTCTGGACGGCGGAAGCGAAGCCTCACAGAAGACGTGGATATAACTTCAACTGCGAGTCACCGAAAGAGTCAGACTGAGAATATATCTGGAAACAAGGTCAATTCCCCATCTGACTACGCAGAAGGGCAAATCCGCCGTAGCCCTCGAAAGAGACGTAAGATGAGCAACGCCGTGAAGCTCATTGATGTCGGGGCAGTGACAACGGACGAGGAAAGTTTATAGGATCAAAGCCATGACTCCCTGTTTCAGAATCTGCTTCTGCCGTTTCTGCCGGTGACCTCGGTGGTTGCTTCCGGCATTGATCTATTCCCTTTCTGAGATCATTCAAGTTATTTTACGATCTCCCACAAATGATGCTTCAGCATATCCTTGGGATGGATGATTACGATACACAAATTGTTAATTATTTTCCCCCTGACGTCTATTTCTGATTTTTCAACACATAGCAATCAAACACCTCAACGGAGAGGTGAATAATGTTTTAGATCACCACCCAACACATTGCTGTCATCATTTGTTAAGGACTGAGGATGACAGCACAAGTGGTATCAGCCCAGTTACTGTGGTGAGTGTGTGGATATGTTTTCGAAAGCATATTGATATTTCTTAACATTACTGCGAATGCTTTGGCAACCATATTGCTTTTATTTCATTCAGTTCATAGAGCCGGGCTCGGCATGAAATCACCGTCTCTTAGTTTCGTACGTGAAATTAATAAAAATTACTAATGTATTTATCACTGAGCAGCTGCTAGCCAAAAGTAAGTTTGGGGATGAGGGGTCTTAAAGAGGGAAAAGAAAATCGCTTTTTTTTAAATTATTTGCCCCCGAGTGTATGATGAGCTTTACTAATTGACTGTCTCTTTCTTTCTTGCTTCATTCCTTTCATTATTATTATTATTCTTCTATGGAGAACGTAATGTCTATAGTAGGTGTCATCGTTAGCCATCCATGTCAGAGAGGTCAAAGCTTCATACCGATACGATGTACTCCGTAGATCTCCCCCCACTTGGATCAGCTAAACTAAGTAGCTACCCCACATTGCGGAATACTATTGAATCGAATCCAGCCTGCTAGATGGAAACTTCGTATTGTACAGTGCTCTGCACGGACTACTGCTAAAATCTAATAGACAAGACATAAACTTTAGCATTCTTAGCCCTTCAGCGTTTTCTCATCTTGATTCCAAGCTCTGATAGGAGTGGGGAAGAACCCAAGCGCGCGAGGGGACGATTCTGGCCCTGGCTACTACTACCTACCTAGGTACGCTACTTAGCCAATGGGTATGTGGAGATGCGCCCAAGAGGATCTGAAACAGATATAGCACACAGTACTGCTATAACGGCTCGAGAATAATTCCAAATCATGCAAGCCATAATTACCCATAGGCGTAAGTCGGTATTACATACATGTACCTAACTTATCGAAGGGATGGACCTGCCCTGCTGCCCTACAGGTGTCAGATGTCAGGTTCTGCACTGTACCCACAGATGGGTTCTGCGTAGTAGTGCGCACTGCTATAGCAATAGCAGTCGGAATGACCGGGTCTCGGCTGTAATTGTTCATGTTGATGGGCTGGGCTGCGAGCTGTGACCTCTTTTTTCTCTAGAATTCTTTTTTTTAGAGCGATTTTTCTCCCGCGAGAGGCTGGGGTCTCGATTCGATTTGTCTCTTTCGAGGATGCTGGTTGATTATTATTCATGTTGGGTTATGGGTTATCATCGGTCGTAATAATAATAGTGATTAGAAAGATATGATTTCACGATGATGTATTCCTGAGCGGGGGCCCGAATTGACATCTGCAGGCTTCGGAGATAAGCGACTGGCCCTCTTTCTTCATTTAAGGCAGGGTATTTGTGGCGGGCTGGCGTCTGCAGCTTGTGTTTCTATATAAAGTTGGTGAAGAAAATCATTTGTCCGGTTCCAGGTATGACACTCTATTTGTCGTCGTTCAATCCATCTGCTGCGAAAGTTAGAAAGAAGCAACTCGCATGTTTTAAATTAAAAGGTCAATATCAAGGGGGAAACATTTTGCACACTATCCAGACATGCTGTTTGGATGCTATCTTTCCGATGTGTACTACATGAATTTTCCTGGAATCCTGCCATTGACACGTACGTGTTGTATCACCAGAAGCGGAGGGACCTAGGATATGAGGCCTTGCGGCCTGTTTACATATCCAGATAGAACGCTCCGGATGGTCTGATTTATTATTCCTCGGGAAGTTTCCGTGACAGGTAACCAGTAATAATAATGCATGCACGTATGGGGTATCACGATTTAGTCTGGATCAATCCGATAATAATCCACTGCAGACGTACGGGATACTGTATACTCCGTGCACAGTATGGAGAACTAGCCACTACTGCATACTAATAATGATGATGTATCGTGAACGAACCCGCTGTCTTTCTTTCTGCATGTCATGCGTGATTCTGGGGTTGGAGTTTGGACCGGTCGAGAGAGTAGTAAGGTTCGCTAGTCAGGTACCGGAGTGCAGATAGTCCAATAGTCTGACACGTGCAAAGTGGACGGCATGGCACGGCACGGGAACCGCTCGCGTGGCTGGACGGGCCAGTCCCTGGCCCTGGGAACTATTGGGGATCGGATGGATGATTCCACTGATAATGATGATGATGATGATAATAATAATAAATAGCGCTTAGGTGTCTACGGAGATTATTATTTTTATTTCTGAACACGAACGCCTGGTCAGTGGCTCAGTCTGGTTGGGCTATTAATATTGCATATTGTACTCGGCCTTGGAGATACCCCTGTCGTTTGAAGTTTCGAGAAGGTTAGTTGGGTCGATACGCGCTTTGCGTCGTCGGGCAACATTCCAATTGGTAATATTGGGAATTATTTTATCAGTCACGCAGGATCCTGTGCAGTTGGTGTGCTCTCCACAGAGGTACAGGATTCCATGCCTCTAATTGAAGTTTTTAGTAGTAGCTATAAAGCAGATCCATCCTGGCGGTCCAATTTGCTTGCACCGTGCAAGGAGCACCTGATACTCGGGAGATTACGGTGAATTTAAAAATTTATACTGCATTGCGTATATGCTACTTGCATGCCAGAAAAAACAAGGGCCCCAGTCATTACAATTTGGGATCCTTGACCCGGTGCATCCTCAGAGTGTAGCTAACTGCTATCAGTGATTATTATTATTATCATCGATTCAAATTCCAACAGTTGACTACAGGGTTCACGAGGTGTATTGCATTATTTTGAGTCCCTGGCCCAACGCGCATCGTAATCTAGGCAATTGGGCAGAAAGGCTCAAAACAAGGGTTTGCTGGAATGCTCAGTCATGATAACATTTCTCGAACGCACAAAGCACAGACACTCCTCCGCATGGAGACTCCGAACATGGGTTTGCATGAATATCTGGGATCTCGATCCTGATGACTCCTTGGTGACGTATAGAGCAATCACTGACTGAAGAAAAGATTAGGCATCTATAATACGGAGTAATAATACAATAAGGTTAATTCAGTGTTAACCTTGTGGTTTTCACGTGTTAATCGAGAACACACCCTCAGGCGGGGAAACATGTATGAGGGCTTTCACTTTCAGACACCGTCTTTGCCATTGTTTACGAGTCAACGACCGATCAAACAAAGCTCTTTGTGTGTCGGTCTGTTTCGTGTTTCACGTTCCAGCGGTCTGCAGCTGCTCACAGGGGCAGTGACCGCTGGAGGAACAGGCCCAACGGCGTCGAGAGAGGGGGCATCCCTGTAAGCTGGCAGGGAGAGTTGTTTGACAACTTGACACTGACAGCACGGCGTCTTGGGCCTGGACTCCTGGCTGAACTTTGCGCCGTGTCATCGCGCTGTTCCCCCTTTTGACCAGGCAGTGCGATTACTTGATGCGGCGATCTTCCCAAGCGCCCAAAGAGTTTGAGTTTGTCTGGGCGCCAGGGGAGCGCGGCGGGCAGCCAGTCGTTGCCCGCGGTTGCGCCGACGATGGGTCGTGGGTCAGATCTCCGAGATTCCGGATCTTCTCGATCGAGCATTATTGAAGCATTTCTTGCCGCTGGGCAAAACCAGACAGGAACAATAATATACTTTCTACATATGTATCGAGCTGCAGGGATGACGAACCGTCCAATTGCCGATCCCCGTCCGATCGCGGTGGTGATGGTGGTGGTGGCGGGATGTTCTCGCAGCATCGGCCTTGAGATGAGGGCCGGCAGGAACGTGCGCCTGTCAGGTTCCCGACTGTTCTCCGTTCTTCAGACGACATTCTACAACTGCCGAAACTGATCGTCCGCTTCCTCGTTCTGGGTGACTTGGACGTTGGCCGGGCTCTGTTTCAACTTGAGAAGCGCTGGAGGTCCTTGAGTCGTCGCTCCACCCAGCCTGGCGGGCAAGACCCCCTGAACCTTGCCAGGCGCGTCGCAGACTCGACCAGGGCGACTAGGCAACTGGCTAACCGCGCAGACCGCAGCCCGGCGCGCTCCGGGCTCCTTGCGAGAGTCTCCACGCTCCACAATAGGAGACTTCGTCCAGGTCAAGCCCCCATGATGGAGCCCGCCGATCGTCGCGCCTCTTTCGTCTATTCTAATTTCATTTTCTGGCGTCCATTCGTGTCGCTGGTCCCATGACACTACGCCTACGCCTGGCCCGCTGGAGCAGCAACGCACGCCCTTTAAGCATCCGCATCTGCCTCCCATTCCAAATCGCCGTCATGTCGCCTCCCACCTCAGAGCTTTAATCATGCCGCCATAGTTGCAGACATATACAGTACTCTCCACCTGCCAGCATCGCGCAGGATCTCCACGTTCCTCTGCGCCTGCGCATCGCCTTGACAATATAAATCCCTTTGCTCGCGGTTCACCGCGTGCCCTTTCCGCCTTCCCCGCTTGTACGGACTCGGGAGACGTCAGTATTTGGATGCTTGATCAGCTGTTCCGCGGTAGCCGGTGGAGTTTGACACGAGTCCCTCCTGCAATCATCCCAATGCTCCGTGCATAATCAGGCACAAAGATCGTCCTGATATCCAGAAGGTCAGGATATCCGGAAATTTTGTTTTGAGAAGCTCGGGAAGACAGTCCGTTCTCGAAGAGGCATACACGAAGCCAGTTCTCCTCGCCGCTTGAGGACCCATCTGTTTCTCCACGAGTTTGGTACCGATCGATGCGATAGGAGCGCTCCATAGACAGGGGTACACATAATGGCGCGGCAGCAGCGGAGGGTGTCGTTGACAATCCCTGCCCGGACATCGAGTGTCAACGCCCAAACCGAGCTATTATCGCCTAAAAATGTCAGCCGGGAGGATATGGGACTGTACGACAACAGATCGAAAGCACAAAAGATCCTCGGCACTACGGAGATTCCATTCAGTCAGAGTTGGCAAAGGACGGGCGACAGAAAGCCGACAGGACGAAGGTCGAGTCTCCTGAGGAACGCGGAGTCGAAGCCTCACATCGAAACGCCGGATAATGGTTCTCATCTTGCGGTTCCTGCGCCTGAAAACGGAACACCTTCCAATCGCCTACGCGTGCGAGCGTCGTCGCCCCTGCTCGGACATAACTACAGGGATCGTGAGCCGCCCTCTTCATCAGAGGCACATGCGAAGCAGCTTCACCAGTCTGGTTCCCCTTCTGCCTCCCATCCCTCTCACGGTGCTCAGGATTCTCCTGTATCACCGCGAGCTCCGGTTACAGGTCTGAAGTCGCCAGAAAGCTCCCATTCTGACGGGAAATCCGATCCTAATACTGGGACCGGCGACCATGATGGAGAACGCTCGGAGCGAGGATCAAGACGGAAGGCTCGCCCGCCCAGAATTGATCTCTCATTGCTCTTCCCAAAGCCACAGGCACCAACGGTGCCTCTTCTCTCACCGCAACGAATGACGAACTCTCCTTCACCGGTCTCCGCAGGTTCGGATTCGTCGTTTAGCAAGGCGAAAAAGTCTGACCGGGCACATTCAACCGAAAACAAATCTACAAAGACACGTCCACAGTCCGGTGATAATCAGAAGCGTGGTAATACTGTCACTGAGGAACGAAGACCCGCCGTGCCGGATTGGTTTGATGCTGCACTGGAAAGAGCAATGGGATACACCGAGGAGGATTTGAGCCTTGGACAGAATCAAGACAGACCGCAGCAGTCGCCGGGATCCGTCGAGCGGAATCCTCTCAACAGCCCCAGCTCTCACCAGAGTATCCAACCACAAGCCAAGGGGGGATCGTCGAAACCTTCTGGAACAACGAAGAAAGAACCGTCGTCCAACAGCTCCCTGGCTTCTCCTCGCAGTACGGATACCCACCTGAGCCCAAAGCCTCTGAGGCTCTTTCCAAGTCAAATTCAAACTTCAATCGAGACCTGGCAGAATGCTAGTCTTCGCGCTAGCCGTAGGATCAGTCGTCAAAGCTCTCATGGCGATCTGAAAAACTCGGTCTCCAAAAAGAGCAGCAAGAGTAACCTGACGAACTCTAACCTGCTCGAGTCTAGTGTCCTCTGGCTTTCATCGTCTGAGGACGAGGATGACAACGATGAGGAAGAGCCCGTGAAGTCGAGGCCGGCCAGTCGGCGCTTGAGAGACAGCGTAACTACATACGGTGACAACGAGCCCGAGATTTGCACGGCAGAGACCGTGCGGGCGGCAAGAGGCCATGCGCTGACAGTGGAGAGACCATGCTCCAGCCGCAGCCGCGAAGCCCGTCAACGAAGTGATCGTGCTCAGCATCAGCATCCCTCCGTGTCGCCGGCTGGAAGGTCATCCAATTCTGGCCGGAAAAACCAGTCCCGCCGTTCGAGTGGATTTCCCACAATATCGGGACCAGAAGCAAGTCTTGATGAAGGAAACTCTTCCCAGCAGCCACTATCACCTCCGTCTCACTATTCTAACAGAAGGAGTCGAATCATGGCTGTGACAAGGCAAGAAGAGTCTCTTCTAGAAGCCATGAGAAAGAGGAAGGGGAAGATAACCCCCAGCCTCTTCAACGAACTCCGTTGGCAAGATTCCGACGAAGCGTCTATTCTCTCGTCGCAACCGAGAGACTCGGTCTATTATCAAGACATGTCCTTCTTACGTCTTAGTCCCGGCATCCCTCCTCATCGTCCGGGGGATCTAGGTGCATCTTACATGGAAAAGGAGGGCTCTGTATCCCAGGCCACCGCATCTGATGCTGAACAGAGAACCGATACCATGTCTCCACGAGTCAGCCTGATTTACTCTGACACCGTCCCCTCGCCCTCCACCAGCCAACCTTCTCCGTTGACGCCTACCCTTCCGATACATCGCTTCTCTCTCTCCCCGCCGGCCCAACCGCCTCCATATGCGCCACCTCCCGTCCCGGATCAGCCGAGACGGCACTCGAGGCGACGTACCGATAGCAGCGGGGCTATTGTCCTTGGCGATGGCGAGAACTCGAAGGACGGCGAGGAATTCCCGATCTGGGCGCTCGGGTGGAACAAGGACGGCGATCTGACCATTGTGGGCTGATCTGCTCATCTTGACGCGTACTAACCCTTTCTTTTTCCTTTTCATCTCTTTATTTCTTTCCCTTATGAAGCGTTTACATTCAGATTTGATGCAGCAGTCGCTTCGCTCGTTTCCTCGAGTCCCTTTTATTTTCATTTGCAATAATCCGACCGGGTCACACGCCATCTATTTTCTTTTTGATACCAGCATTTTGGCACTGCGAGTCATCGCATATATACCACCGATCGATTTTTTCCTTGCTTATGAATAAGCAGGAAGCACCTGTTTCCAGAAACTTCGTGCTTGTATTATATCATCTTGGGTCTTGCTGTGGGAATTTCGGTAGCAGGTCGGAAGGGATACAGCAGTGGAATTTTTGTGCAGACGCAATTTTCCTCACAAGGATTTGATGTACTTAGATGTTGACGTTAGATGGCGGCAATTGCTCTATACAGAAGTAGTTACCTAATTTTTCTTGGATGCTACATAGTTGCCGATGTCAAGACGGATTCGTGCATCTTGACGGCGGACAGCGTTCTATGATCGGCGGCGTGCCGTGGTCCCTCCCTACCCCACATTCCAGCAATTCCCAAGGTCGATCCATGCCCCAAGCCTCGGGAGCCTTAAAGGGCTCGCGGCGCTGCCCAACACCGTCTTGCTACCAGACCTTTTTCCAGGCCTCGAATGGTTATCATGACCGCATGCGCTAGCGTCAGATACATGTATGACATGTTACATGCGACAGCGCCTGCAGCCTGAGCTTTGCCCTTTTCGCTGCCCCAGACGGGACGCCAAAACACCCAGCCTCCCCGTGACCCACTGTCCCGAAGCACAGGCGAAGCACCGCGACATCTCCCGTCTTACCCCGGATCTTTGATCCTTCCATTCTCCTCCGTTGAATAAATCCCATTTCCAACACAGTCCTTGTGTCCCTCCTTAAGGAACGAAGAACGACAAAAAGAAAGAGGAGGAAAATAATATACCGAATCGTGCTTATTTGCTCCCTTTTTCTCCTCTCCGCCGCGGGCCTTTGTCCCGGACGCTGTGCGGTCTGAGGTCGCTGGTTGCGCACACGCACATTTGACCGATACCTAGCCTTGAGGAAGCCACTGGAGTTTGTGCACCTGTATTGAGGCTTTCTGGTCATTCTTACGGCGTTAAGCGCTTTAGAGGATAACAAACAGGTGACGTCGCCAGGATGGGGGAAGGCTCGCAGCGCCCATCTTCATGGATGGGCATTCCGCTTCGCCATATATCGTTGCTTCTGGTATGGACTCTATCATCGTTTAGCTGTGTTTGTTTGTGTCGCTTGGTTGACAAAAGCTAATCGAGTTCTCTCTGGATGTGCAGCTGACAGCCCAATACACGGCGTTTACACTGGTATGTACCCTCTGTTGAGATCCAAATGGCGGTCTACAGGGCCACCTGAAGCTAATGCTTTTGCATTGAATAGTTGTTACATTATTCCAGGGTTATGCCCGCGATTGGTGGCAAACGCTACCTAACATCGACAGCCGTCTTCCTCAATGAAGTCATCAAACTTGCGATATCTCTTACAATGGCGCTATATGAAATCTCAAAGACAATGCCTCCGTCTATGCCTGCAACCTCCCTCTTCTTCTCTCTTTCCAGCTCCGTGTTTTCTGGCGACAGCTGGAAGCTCGCAATCCCCGCCAGTTTATACACCCTTGCCAACTCGCTGCAGTACATCGGACTCTCGAACCTGGCGGCGGCGACTTTCCAAGTCACGTACCAGCTCAAGGTCCTAACAACCGCGCTGTTCGGCCTTGCGTTGCTGAGGAGGAGCATATCAGCGCGAAAATGGGCGATCCTCCTACTGCTCATGTTGGGTGTGGCCCTCGTTCAGGTGCCAACTGGGGATTCAGATATGATGTCTTTGAAGGATAAGCGGGTACACTTGTCCTTCCCCAGATCTCTTGAGGAATGGAAAATGATGGGAGGAGCTGCCGCGAATCTCCACAGACGGTCCGCGACATACGAGGGTATTCAGGACGATATGGAACAAATACCGCACCTGGACCAATCCATTGGCCTGCTAGCAACGATTGGCGCGTGTCTCGCCTCTGGGCTAGCGGGCGTGTACTTTGAGAAAGTTCTTAGGGATAGCACGAATTCACCGTCCCTCTGGGTCCGCAACGTGCAGTTGGCCATGTACTCGATCTTTCCCGCACTCTTCATCGGTGTTATCTTTCTGGATGGAGAAAAAATTGCCACAAATGGCTTTTTTGAGGGCTACAACTGGGCCGTCTGGTCAACTATTGCGGTTCAGTCATTGGGGGGTGTTGCTACTGCTTTCGCCATCAACCATTCCGACAAAATTCCAAAGAATCTAGCAACAAGTATCAGCATCATCCTCAGCACGTTGGCGAGTTTTTGGCTTTTTGACTTTGAGGTCACAAGTAACGTAAGTGCACTCTTGATGTATCAATTGTTTTCTTCTTGTTTTACGCAGAACCTAACGGGTGCTTCTCTTATAGTTCCTTGTTGGAACTGCCACTGTCCTCGTGGCAACCTACCTTTACGGTAATCCCAGCTTGGGCCCTAACCAGGGAAAAGTTCGTCCGCCTCCTATCCGTATCGATAACTACGAGAAGGATACGAGCGAAGGCGGCGACTCGGCTCCATCGTCTTCACCGAAAGACTTCTCAATCAAACTTCCGACCACTCCGCTACTCGATGTTGGTGGCCACTCGACGTCCCGACCTACCTCCCCAAGCCACCCCAGAACGAGCGCTTCCCGGAGCGCCAGTGGGAGCAGTGACTACTTCGGAAAGCATTTGCGAGACCAGTAAGGGGATACGAGACGAGCAGACATGAGTTTCCACATCTACATGTCCACGAGATAGGGCATGGATCTCCCAAAAAAAAAGTCAGAGCATGAGAGGAGGGTGGGGAGGAGTTGGAGAGTATGTTAATAGACAAAGTACGAAAACCAAGATAGACATTGAAGCAATTCTCACCATAGGACGGCAGAGGGAGGAAACGCAACCTGCTGTCTGTGTCTTTTATTCTCGCCCTTGATTTGTCTGTCGCTGAGCGGCTACTTTTTCTTTCTATTTTATGTACCTAGATGCGAAAACGACTCTGGTCTTGGATTGTGCCATTGGGTCATGCATGTACAAAATCATGAGAAAGTGGGAATGGAATGGAATGGATTGGATTGGAGAGGACCTTGGTCTCCTTTTTTGAAATTTTTCAAGAGGGGAGAGACGCAATTGAATTACGACAGAGATGGGTCATGAAGTCTACATACAGGTCTTACGCAAGCAGCTGGTGTGACATGATATGCTGTGGGATGAAATGTGTATTTTATAGCGAAGTTGTAGAACTCAGATAATATCCTTATTGGATCGCAGTCTCCTTGGATGGATAGTGGACGAAGCACAGCAGATGGCTACACCAAACTACCTTTGATTCAGTATTCATTGGAGAGTAGAACCACCGCGGCCTTTTCTGAGACCATTATAATATTTCCAAGTAGAATATAAAATGTCTAATAATACCTGGATCATGACGCTACATGCAGATTGAGATGGAGTGATAGACGACCCTTGCAAGGCACGTGCCTTTTTCGTCTTCTGACACCGACCAACCTTGCTCTCTCCCCATCCTCTCCATCCCTTTCGGCTGCCTGAGATTTCTTTTAAGTGTGTATTCGATTCTTAAAGTACCTCCAGGAAATAAGAAAAGGGACAATGAACAGCAAAAACCATCGATCCCCTTTCAATTCCTTCAGGGACACCCCCGTTCGCCGGCATGATGATTCCAGAACAACTGCTTCCAGTAGGCGCGGGGGCAGAATTTCCACCAGCAAACTTGCGTCTAGAGACCTTTCTTATTCAAAATGTTTTAGCCAATCGACAGAGGATGATGATACTGGTCGTTCTGTTGAACAGGAGTCGATGCCACCTCGGACTTACGATGATGATGACCTGCCTCTAGATGCCTTTGGTGAGCTGTATTCCGTTTTCTTTATTGAGATTGGGATACGGTAACTGATCAAGTATCTCTTGTTGAGACCGCGAGTTATTGGCTCAATTGAATGAAGAACAGCAGCACGAGCATCCGCAGCCTCAAGCGACAGCAGTTCGTGCTGCTCGCTCTGTGGCTTCATACATGAACCAACCGGATGCTTTCCGCACCCCTGGCCCCAAGCAGGGATCTCGATTTTTTGAGAATTGTAGGCAATTCTCATTCTCGCATATTATTACTATTATTATTATTTTTAGATAACGGTACATCTTTCTACTTTTTATGGTACTAATAGTGCAGCATCTGGCTCTCGAACAACTCCCCTTGGAGGCCCGGGATCCAACTTCTCCGAATTAGGATCTCCTTCAAGTCCGTTAACTCGCTTGAGACCGCAAGGAAAAGTGTCCTCTTTCTTGGAAGACTGTTTTCTTAACAGAAACAGTTCACAGTGGCAGGATGCGTCTCAGCCATCTCAATCAGCGAATACCTTGTTCCACAAGCCCTCTATCAACTCCACAATTCCTGGGCCAACCCGCCGGATATCGCTGAGCCATGCACCGCCGATTATCCAAGGGATAACTCTTGTCTCTGTGCATGAGCTGCCGGACCGGTTTCGGTCTCTTTTTCCTTTTCCCGTTTTCAATGCCGTCCAGTCAAAGTGCTTTGAGCATGTTTATCACAATGATGACAACATCGTGCTATCAGCCCCCACTGGAAGCGGTAAGACCGTTGTCATGGAGCTGGCTATTTGTCGACTGGTGAATAGCTTGAAGGATAGTCAGTTTAAGGTAGTCTACCAGGCTCCCACAAAGTCCCTCTGTACGGAACGGTTCCGTGACTGGTCAGCGAAGTTCACCTCCCTGGGGCTCAAGTGCGCGGAGCTCACTGGGGACACTGATTACACGCAGCTAAAGAGTGTCCAGAGTGCTAGCATCATCGTAACAACGCCGGAGAAGTGGGATAGCATGACGAGAAAATGGAAAGATCACGCGAGGCTGATGCAGCTGGTCAAGCTGTTCCTTATTGATGAGGTTCATATCCTGAAAGAGGCCCGCGGAGCCACGCTCGAGGCGGTGGTGTCTCGTATGAAATCCGTCGGCTCAAATGTGCGTTTCGTTGCTCTGAGCGCTACAGTTCCGAATTCAGAAGATATTGCTACCTGGCTTGGAAAGGATGCCACGAACCAGCATCTACCGGCGCACAGGGAGCGCTTTGGAGAAGAGTTTCGTCCCGTGAAACTCGAAAAGTTCGTCTACGGGTTTCAGTGGAACGGTAACGACTTCGCCTTCGATAAGGTCTGCGGTGCAAAGTAGGGCTACCTTGATATGTGTTTGCTTGTTCTGGCCTGCTGACGCTGCAATCTACAGACTCCCTGAGATAATCGCGAAGCACTCATGTAGAAAACCGATAATGATATTTTGCTGTACAAGGAATTCTTCTATTGCTACCTCCAAGGACCTCGCTAATCTGTGGTCCGCGACCAATCCTCCCAAGAGACTGTGGAAGGGTCCAAGTAAAAGCATTCGGGTCCAGAATCCGGACTTGAGGAGTATGATCCTTTCTTGTTCTAGATATACACAATCTTAACTCTGCTCTAACTATTATATAGCGACTATTGCTTCAGGTGTTGCATTTCACCACGCCGGCCTCGATGCTGGTGATCGCCATGCAATTGAGACTGGTTTCCTGGAGGGACAGATCAGCATCATCTGCTGCACATCTACGCTTGCAGTTGGTGTAAACCTTCCCTGTCACTTGGTCATTATCAAGAACACTGTGGGCTGGCAAGATGGGGGCTGTAAAGAATACTCGGATCTGGAAATGATGCAGATGCTTGGCCGTGCAGGACGGCCCCAGTTCGACGACAGCGCAGTAGCTGTGATCATAACCAGGAAGGAGCGTGTTCATCATTATGAGAAACTCATCTCCGGATCGGAGTTTCTAGAGAGCTGCCTGCATCTGAATTTGATTGACCACCTCAACGCGGAGATCGGACTTGGGCACGTTACGGACATTGCCTCTGCAACGAAATGGCTTGCTGGTACATTTCTATTCGTGAGAATGAGGAGGAACCCAACTCACTACAGGCTCAGGGAAGGAGCGGACAGAAGAGACGAAGATGAGATGTTACGTCAAATCTGTGAGAAGGATGTCAAGCTCCTTCAAGAGTGCAGTCTGGTATCTTCCAAGGGGAAACTAAAATCAACGCAGTTTGGTGAAGCAATGGCCAGATATTACGTGAAGTTCGAGACTATGAGGATATTGCTGTCTTTGCCGCCCAAGGCAAAAATGTCCGAGATAGTAAGTGTTCTCAAAAGAAGGTAATATGCATCTGATTCTGATGTGGTGCAGCTGTCTGCGATCGCTCAAGCGGAGGAGTTTAGAGAGATCCGTCTCAAATCCGGTGAGAAGTCGCTATACAAAGAGATCAACCGGGCAAATGGAATCAAGTTCCCAATAAAGGTTGACATCGCGCTTCCCGCTCATAAAATATCTCTGCTCATTCAATCTGAACTGGGAGCAGTGGAATTCCCTGCGAACGAGCAATTTCAAAAGCACAAGTTGCCCTTCCAGCAGGATAAGGCTTTTGTCTTCTCTCATATTAACCGTCTAATACGATGCGTGATTGACTGTCAGATCCATCTACAGGACTCGATTGCAGCGAGAAACGCTCTAGAGCTCGCGCGGAGCTTTGGTGCTCGTGTTTGGGATAACTCCCCCTTGCAGATGAAGCAGATAGACCAGATCGGCATCGTTGCAGTTAGAAAACTGGCTGCCGCGGGGATCACCAGCGTCGAGGCTTTGGAACTCACAGAAGCCCATCGGATCGATATGATTCTCAGCAAGAATCCTCCGTTTGGCGTTAAGCTTTTGGCTCGCCTTGGAGACTTCCCGAAGCTACGGGTAACCGTAAAGATGATGGGAAAGGTCTCAACCAATTAAAATGATCACGTCCTTCTGTCCATGTGTGCTAACCTGCATTCAGGAAACAAAGCCGGGAAAACCAGTAAAGATTAATTTCAAGGCAGATATCGGATTTATGAACGAGAATATTCCAGTCTTCTTTCAAAGACGACCTGTCTATGTATGCTTTCTCGCGGAGACGTCGGATGGTCATATGCTCGATTTTAGGCGTATGAGGTGAGCCAGAAGAAATCTATCAATCCCATTAACATGATACTAACTTGCTCAAGTGCAAATAAACTACAGAATGGCCATGAAGTACTACTCACTGCGGACTTGAAGAGTGCTTTCCAGCATATTACGTGCTATGTGATGTGTGATGACATTGGTATGACACCTCTAAATTCCATCGTTATTAACTGGATTTTTTACTGACTTCTATGAGCGGGAACGTTGCGATATGCCGAACTTAAGCCAGAGATACCAGCATCTCTCTTTCCTGTAGCGCATCCCGAGAACGAAGCCAAACAAGCGGAGAAGCCTACAATGAACACGTCACGACGGCGCAGCAATGATATATCTCGCACAACTGAAATGTCTCGGAAAGAGGCTGAAGAGTTTGAAGGCGACGACCTCCAATATAGGGACTTCATTGCTGCAGGTAGATGCCTAGTATCTCATTTTATGAATGCTTTACTATCATGTTAATCACATATACAGCGGAGAGTTTGGACTGGGTATCTATCGATGACGAGCCCACCATTCCTCGACCTGAAAAGAGAGATCAGCTGCAAAAGCCGAGGAAAGGTAGGAATAGGGTGGAACAAAAGCCAGAAACTTCCGACAACCAAGAAGAGCCGACCAAGCTTCCAAATGGGAAGTGGGCGTGCAATCACAAGTGCAAGGACAAAACGATGTGAGAATAATCTTCGGATATTCTAACCACGATCATACTGATTGCGATGCAGATGTAAGCATTTCTGTTGTCGGGATGGACTCGAGAAGCCACCGAAAATGGGTAGGAAGCAAACTCCTAGTGAGAATCAGAGGGCAATTGGTCTCAATCAGTTGACTCTCTCAGCGAGCATCAAGAGAGATGTGCCTGCCGGAAACGACATTCAAAAACCTAGAAACGTTGCGCGGGCAGAGAGTATCGAGTTACTTGACCTGACTCAGCTCCAGGCAAAGCCGTCTTCGAAACCAAGTTCCAGGCCTGCTGACCAGCAGAAAAAGCAGTCTCAGCGCTCTGGATCAATGAATTCACACTCAATGCTAACTAAGAGAGCAACCTCGCAGCTGGGATTCGCAAAGCAAACTGCGAGGACATCTTCCATGAACTCGGATGTTCAAGTTCAGAAGTCTTCTTCGAGTGACTACGGTGGTAGCTGCCTGGATGATTTACCGTCTCCATCAGCTTTGCTGCCCGATGGTATGGATGCTGCTGGAGGCTATCCAAGTAGAGGAAATAATAACCTTACCAAACCTAACGATGACAACGCATCAGACACGAAAGAAAGTTTAGTTGGCCTCGATGATCCGTGGCTCCTATTTCAGCCGGACCATTACGGCGATCAACAAGAGAGCGCTTTGAAAGGAAATAATTTCGTCGATTGCAGCGTTGACACGGCAAATATTGCGGAGCAAGAAGTGCAGCCCTCTTCTCTAGACTCCCTTGATCCCTTCTCTATATCCGAAGGACAAGGACACAGCCCTTTCCTCAAGAGTAGCCGCGATCCTACCCTTAATAGAACCCCGGAACCAGAAGCCGCCGCTGGACAGAAACGAGCTGCGTTCGTTCTCAACGGGGACGAAGAAGGCAGTGACGGCGGCCGGAAGAAACAAAGATTATATCCCCCTTGCGACAACTACCATGAACCCGAGAATGCAGTTATAAACCCGCCCGTGGACCGCGGCCATCAAGAGAATGTCGAATTCAACGCCTCGACTACGGTACCTAAAGATTGGGAGGGCATTGACCCACTCCTTCTAGAAGAATTCAAAGATGTTGTTAATTTCTTCTAGAGACTCCTACGGAGCTTGGTAGCAAGCTCTTTTCACGGCTTACTTACTTTATATACCATATATCCTGTATTTTTCATATTCCGTTGATGTTGCATGCTTTAACGAGGAAATGAGTGTCCTTTAAAGCTATTTGCTTCCAAAGTACTTCTGTCCCTGTACTCATTACCGTCTCCATATGATTTGCCAATCTCTACGCCCGGGAATGAGATGGTTATGCCATTTATTGATGCCAAAAGTGTGCTAGTCAATGGTGGGCATCTTAGAACGAGGTCAATTGAAAACTCAAGGTTGAGATTGTGAATTTATTTTGACGGTCCAGGTGCTGGGAATCTCGAAGTTATCCAGAAGCTCTAACAGAAGTTCGACGGAGGTGCGTAAGTATGAAAGGGGAAAATCTCATAGATGAGTCTAATAGAAGATAAGATATCTACGCACAGACTACGCTTCTTTGTTTGCCTTTACGTATTTCCCCCTCCAATAGTATCCCTTCACAAGGAGTTCGTGTATGGAAGTGGCGAGGCCGCATTTCCCTTTCCCTTGATGATGACTTCGATCTGGAAAACGTTGTGACTGGCCGTCGACACTGTGATGCCTTTAATTCGGTTCGATGACGGCCGAATGAGGAGATAGGGGAATCGGGTGCCTCCGTCCTGTTCTGCCTGGAAGGGAGGAGGTATACAGAGGGACGGTGGGCTCCCGAGTTTCTTCTAGTGCACTCGACGGCAGAAGCGGTAATCTAGGACTTCATAAACATCCCCCATAAGAAAGAGGACACGCAAATAACAATGAAGGTGCCGCCATCGCACAGAATATTCCAAGAGGACGCAGGCTAGAGAATCTCTAAGCGCGTTTCTATGGGAAACATTGAATGGCGGACTGTGTGTACATTTGGCACTGTCATAGAAAGAAGCTCTGATTGTTGAAGAGAATGGACGCCGAAGAATTTAATAAAAGAAGGATTTTCGAAACTGTAATTTCCTTTGCTTCTGGGACTTGAAGGCAACAGACTACAGCTCTCGACAAACGCGTCGGAGCAGAGCTGGGTAAACTGTCTCTTCTCTCGAGACAGAAGGCGGAGGGTTCCCGGCTCTGAAGGGAAGGAGACGGGATCAGCACCAGCTCCTGAGCAGCAGTAAAGAAAAAGAATCCTGGGAAATTCTGGTAGAGAATAAAGAGACGGAGAATTACTACAAAATATAATCGAGAAAGAAAGAAGGGCATATATGTCCGAGGTCGCCTGTTGCAGCAGCCTTCGTCACCTGAGTGATGCTTATTTGAAAACCCAGGTACTTTCTTCACCCATCTTCCCATCATCCTGTCCTGTCTACCTGCAACAAACAACTTCCCAGCGTCTGTGAGCCCACCATTCATACATTCATTGGTTCATTCCATTCACCATTCTGACCGATGAATCGGTCAATAGTATCTCCTGCGGTTATCTGCGGCTCCTGAAGGCTGCCAGTCACTTACCAAGACACGGACAAACAGCGGCAAGGAACGGCGATAAGAAAGGAAGAAAGTTTTGGTAAGTCCGATCCCGTGTTGCTATGATCATGTCATGCACACCCAAAACAATGAACTTCTATTATTATCATTGTCGTCTTTCCGTGGTTAAGCCGAGATTGAAGGCGTGGACATGTCAAACGCCCCTCTTCCCTTCCCACTTTCATGCTTCTCTGGAGCTTCTGGCCCCAATTCTCTTTCATGAGGCACTGTATCTGATGAGGTGGCTGATAATCATGCATTCACACCACATGAATGGCCGTTTCAAGCACTCTGCGAAAGTAGAGACGAGAAGCCTCCTGTTCCAGAGTCTTCTGCTCATTGACAGACCCCTTGATCAAGTCATCTGCTGGAAAGCAATCTACTTCAGAGGCTCGTGGGCTAACAAAGGAACAACAGGAAGGTACAACGAGCAACAAGCAAGATGGGGAAGCTGAACTATTCAGCTGTAAGTGAAGCAATACCACAATTCGCAATGGTGAGACTCGAAGTGGGCGCGCTCTGACTGCTGATTTCACGTCCAGAGGAAGATTGATGGCCTAAAAGCTGGGCAGGTCCTATCGAAAGACCTTGTATGGGTCCCACTCTCAAGAACTTGTATTTGTACGCTGCTAACCTCGAGTCAATCGTAGAAAAAACGACTACCGCCAGGGACTGCTTCTAAAGCCGCAGCTCGAGATCCACACCTGGAAATTGATATCTCGGCCAAGGAATTGACGGACGATGGGTTTGCCCAATTCATTGATGACTTGATTGAATGCCTGGAATATCGAGATAAGGACCATCCAGATGGAGTTGTCCGGCTTACGGAGCTCCACTTGCAACGCAACGTTCTCACAGCTCGATCCCTAAGGAAGCTTGCCCGAGTCATTGCTCTCAGTGCTGGAGATCTCAGGGAACTTGATCTCTCGTGCAATGAAATCGAGATCGACAAACCGGAGCAGCGAAAAATCTGGCAGGAGTTCCTGCAGTCGTTCTCAGGATGCTACATGCTCAAGAAGCTGGATCTAAGCCGGAACCCGCTTGGACCGCGCGGTCTCGAGATCCTCTCGCGGGTTTACATGCAGAGCGATCTAGACTTCCTGGAGGCGGACGTCAACGACGTTGTCGATGCAACAACAACGGCGACAGATATAGCTGATGAGGACTATCTGAAGGACCGAGTCAGTGCCCTGAGACTCGAGAATGGAAAGGAGAACGAGAGACCGGCGGCCAACGTCTCCAAGAAGACACCCAGCAAATCGAAGCCAAACCGTCAGAGTAAGTGCTCCAGGAAAGATGCTTATTACACTCCCTGATAATCTCCCATTATCACAGGCCGCGTTCAGTCCCTTTCTCCGGGGGAAAAGGATATCACGCAAGCCGATATCAAACGATTTTCTTGCACCCGAGGTCTACGCTCGATCCCATACTTGATCATCTCGAGTGTGTCGATGACAAATGCATGTGCTATCCATCTGGCGAGCATCCTCAGCATCCATCGGAGCCCAGAACAGCTTCTTGCATTCCTCCCCGGTGGAAAGGCACTCAATCTGCCGGATATCGTCGGCCAATGTAGGGGAATTATCTGGCTTCCGAACCGAGACTTGGGACCGCTTGCTCAGAAGCTTCTCGAGATGACGGAGATGTTCCGAGACTGGAAATCTGATAGTGAGTCGGACGACGAGCTGGCGGAAGAGGATAGAAGCCCTTCAAAGGCCGCTGGGAACCCATTGGCGGGTCAGAGTCCGCTCAATAAGGCCGATATCACGAAGCAACGCCAGGTGCGCAAGAAATTGGACATCGAATACGCGAGACTCACAAAGAGGGTCCGCATTGATGTACTCAAGGTCGAGGGTGTCCACAGCGCCGATATCTGGAGCACTGCATTGAAGATGATGGTTACATGCCGCGCTCTGCTGTTGGAAGACAAGGATCGTCTGGTAGATGTCGCTGCTGAAGGTGAAGAGACAATGCAACAAGAACAACAGCCGGAAGAACCTGAAGAGAATATAGATCCAGAAATACCTCTTCCTCACCAAATTCCAGCTGCGGCTCCGGTAGGGCCTTTTCACCCATCAACCGAGGACTTTGCTGTGAACTTCCCAACCATCCAGGCCGCGAGCGCAACCATGACGACACCGACACGTGCAGCGAAAAAAGAGGCAGAGACGATCACTCCTCCATCGCAGACACAGACGACACGTTCAGGCAAAGGACACCCTCGCCAGACACCCGCAGTTTCTGCTCCTCCCAAGAAAGAGACCTGGCGTTTTGGTCTGCCGATGGAGCTATGGCGGAGGATCATCGCGGAGGCTCTGGGGGCCGACGGCATCCTGAACCGGGAACAGCAGCTACACATCATGAGATATGCTTCCGACTGGAATGCGCTTGCCCATGAGCTGACGATCAAGGGAGCTGCGGATCACCAGCAGATCTGGAAGATCTTGGACAGCATTAATTGTTTCACCTATAATCCGACATGGTAAAGACATCGACGGAGTGGAGTGGAAAGGTGGAAAGTGGCGATGATATATGATTGTGGGGGAAAACAAAGGAGTTGATTTTAAGGAGTTGATTTTATGACTGCATTGTTACACAACATGAACATCATGTCAGAACTCCATCTGCGGTCCCAGTCCGGTTCCTGTTCTCCACTCCATATCACGACTTTTCTCTTTCAGCCAGGGAAGGAGAGGTTTCAGATTTCTGAAGAATGGCAATGAAAGATTCAAATCTCTTTATGATGACGATGATAACGACGGCGGATGATGGACATGTATCACTTAGTGGAAGGATCTTGTGGCTGTGCTTTCTTTCTTTCTTTTTGTGACATCGGAGTTTTCCTGCACCAGTTTATTATTGACATGGAGCCTTTTTCGAGTTTATGTGCCTGTTGAGAATGATAGACATGGAAATTGAATGGATCCAAATTGAAGCAGAACTGTAAGACAGATGCAGCAGTAAAGAACTAGGCTTGGTAGTATTCTTTGACCTTGTATACCAAGTACACTAAGGTACAGTATATTGCTAAAAAAAAAAAAGTCAGAATTGCCTTTAAATCTTCTTTTCAGCCATTACCTCCCTAAGCACCATAGAGTGTGTACTCCGACCTACTCCGTACACGTTCTTAGAAAAGTCAGAAAGAACCATTATTTGGTCAATCAAATTTTGTTCCTATATTAATAAAAGAGGCCCTATTCTCGGGCTAGGAGCCAAAATCTGGGCAGCGAGGTGAACTCTACCAGGGGGCAGCGCTGCATCTTGTTGGATGAGCCCCTGGATCTCATGTACGTACGGCGGAGGCGGAGCGAACCCTAAGTTGAAGCCTGAGGCGGCGGCGTCCCGTGGGCGGCAACCGCCAGAAGGCGGTGAGGCGCGGCAGAGACGCTCACGTGTCGCCCGAGCCCTGGTTCGGGCGAATCCGCGGGCCTGGCGCGCCATATCAGTGTCAAATCCGCGAGTGTTTGGTGCATTATTTGTACACATCAATTGAACCGCACAGCTCAAGAGTCTGGCATTGTATGCCAGAGGCTGTGGCTGCTGAGATACTACGCTCTTTGTTATTGCAGCCGTCTCATTGAGCGCATCCAGGTCCCCGCTCGCGAGGGGAGGTCATTGTCCGCGATCGAAGGCGCGCATTCTTGACGAGATAATCCCCAAGTTGCTATCTACTCGCGCCTCTTTTCTTTTCTCGACCCGTATCCGGTTTGGCGTCGACAGCAGCCACAGCCTGAACATCTTCGCGATCAAAGATGGCCAAGAATAAGAAGTCGCAATTACCTCAGCCACCGGAGGATGCCTCCAATATGCCGTCTACATTCAACGACGGGCTTCCGCTGCCAAAGATGATCGTTTTTGACCTGGACTACACACTGTGGCCTTTCTGGGTCGATACACATGTTACGCCGCCAGTGAAGCCGCGGGATAATAACTCGCGCTGCGTTGATAGGTAAGTACAGTGCAGCTCACCCCCGGGTCCTATTTTTCCTTTCGCCACGCGTCGCACTTGTTTTGATCGCGAACACCAGAGCTGACACCTTTTACCCGTTCTCCAGATGGGGTGAATCCTTCGCCTTCTACCCCGCCGTCTCCTCCATCGTCCATGCGTGCAAAACCCGCTCCATCCCCCTGGGGATCGCCTCCCGCACACACGCCCCAGACCTCGCCCGCGACATGCTCAAGGCCCTCCACATCATCCCCACCTTCTCGGACAACCCGGCCGCCGACACGCGCTCCGTCCGCGCGCTCGACTACTTCGATTACGTCCAGATCTTCCCGGGGACGAAGACGCAGCACTTTGCGCGCATCCAGCAGGCGAGCGGGATCCCCTACGAGGACATGCTGTTCTTCGACGACGAGGCGCGGAACCGCAACGTACAGACGGAGCTGGGGGTCACGTTCTGGCTCGTCAGGGACGGCATGACGAGGGAGGAGGTGGATCGCGGGGTCTGGGAGTGGCGGAAGCGGAGGGGCGTCAAGCCTGGAGAGCAGCAGAAGACGGAGTGTCAAGACGATGGGAATTGATTGGTGACCATTCTTTATAACGGGATACATAGGGATATATATATCGGTACATATGATTGTTTTGGGATGGCAATGGGTGTTGGGAGATTTTTTGGTTTGCATAGACCGATAGAGATCTATACCTCCATATATACCCGACGAGATGTCTTAGGATACCACAAGGATGATATAGATCAGATCATATTCTTATACATAAGCAGCGTGAATACATGCACTTTTGACAGATGGGGTTAGAAACTCGTTAATCAAAGCGTTGGTGGTATTTTTTGTGTCGATGTCTATCCTGCGGAACGTTGCTGGCTCCACCCGTTATCTAACCTCTGCGGAGAGCGACAAGCTCCGAGCTCTCTCTAGCTCCCTCCGACTCCAAAAACCTCAAGCAAGAACACGATAACCATAGGCGCACATTTCCAACGCGCACACACCATGTCCTCGTCTTCACATCTGGACCCCTCGCGGGCCCAATCTTACTCCAGCCAGTACCTCAAACCCCCATCATCGACATCAGCCACCGCTCGCGCCCCAAGCCCGCACCACCGCTCACAACCATCGACCTCGTCCTCCTCCTCCGCATCGTCCCCCAGACCACCACTCTCCATCCACCCCACCGCCACAGTCGCAGACACGGCCCTCATCCATGGCACGTACCCGATCACCATCGGCGGCGGCACCGTCATCCACCCACGGGCAAGACTCTACTCGTACGACGGGCCCATCTCGATCGGCGACGACTGCATCATCGGCGAAAAGAGCGTCATCGGCTCGGGGCCCACGGCGCCCAACAGCAGCAGCAGCAACACCCCATTCTCTCCCACCTCCCCCACCTCTCCTTCTCCTGCTCTATACGGATACGGCTCGTCCGCCGGATCGGGCCGCACGACGCGGATCTCGTCGTACGTGTCCGTCGCGCCGGGGGCGATCATCATGCCAGGCGCGCACGTCCGCTCCGCCGCCGTCATCGACTCCCTGGCCATCGTGCACCGCAACGCGCTCGTGGGCACCCACTCCAAGGTCTGCTCGGGCTGCGAGGTCCCGGAGAACGGGATGGTCGGGGACTGGACCGTCGTGTGGGGCGCGGGGCCCCGGTTCGGGCAGAGGAGGAGGAAGAGGCCGGTTGAGACGCCGAAGACAACAGCGGCGACGGCGGTGAACAACCGCACGGGTAGTGGTGGTGGCAGTGGTGGTGTGCTGAGTCCGAGGGTCGTGGAGGATGCGCGGCTGATTGTGATGCAGAAGGAGAAGGAGGCGCTGGTCAAGATGATTGGGCTCCCTGCGGGCGTGCCGCGGAAGAGATGATCAAGGTGGAAAAGTTAAAAATATGAGATGGAATGAAATGGCGGCTGAGTTAGCCGATAATGCTTGGCATCCCAATCCCCTTTTACTTTTCGAATACGGGTTCTACTGCCTATCCGTCGCGGTGTGGAGGTCCTCCAAAACCAGATGTTACAGAACGGGACTGTGGGAAAGGAATGCAGGGGAAACTCCGTTTCGCTATGTACGCTGCGTCTCATCATAGGTGGGTATATGGAGGATGAACTCTTCTTTTTCTTGATTGCTCGGGGAGGAGGGACGTTCACGACGTTATGATACCTATTGTTGAATTTTTTTTTCTTTATATTCAAATATACCCAGAGATAGAACCGGTCCTTTCCCTTACGAGATGCTGCTCGAGGTGTTTCGAGAAAACCACCAAACCGTGGGAGCATTTATTTATTCGCGCTTGTCCTACTAGCTAGTAATGGACGAGAGTTCGTTCCAACTACATCAGCCAGAGAGAGTGTGTATGTCTTTATACAGGAAAGAGAATATGGCCGGATTAGAACATCTTTCCAGTTTCGAGTCCGATAGACTACTATACATACATACATCGTGAGAAAGACCTAGTTACTGTCTCAACCCACCCCCTTTGATGATCCCATCTTCATCCATGACTGGTTTATGATAATAGAAAGAAAATGATATAAAGCTTGGACAAACAGATATCGATAAACACGGCTTAGACACGCCCGAAATGGATAAAACAAAGGAAATTATGAGAATATTTTGAAAGCCACCCTTCCTTGCTCGAGGTAATGACATGATTTGCTCGCGTCAGAGCAAAACCCCATTCCTTCCAGAATAAATATACTGAAATGCAATTTCAACAGAAAAGTGCAAAAAGAGAAAGATGAGAAAGAATTAAGAATACGCATATCCACCACAAATCACTCAAGAGCCTCTGTTGTTACCACCACCCCTCATCCTCTTCCCACCGCTACCTCCACCTTCTCCAGCAGACTCAGCACCGTCTTCTCTAGCGCGCTTGTTCCCTTGGGGAATGAACTGACGAGCCTGCGCGTTCAGTCCACCCCTTCCACCGCCCGGACTAGACTGTCCCTGTCCATGAGACATGTTGCCACTTTGGACATTCTGGTGTCCTCCACGGCCCTGTCCTGCGTTTCGCCCACCCCGGCGGGGAATGCCGGAACCACGCTGCGCTTGCTGTTGCGGCTGTTGCTGTGGCTGTTGCTGCTGTTGCTGCTGTTGCTGCTGCTGTTGTTGCTGCTGCTCAGTCGCTTGAGGACCGAAAGGGTTATGCGGTGGCATGGCACCGCGTCCCCCTCTGCCTCCTCTAGCGATCGGCAAACCGGACTGGAGAGCTCTCAAGGCAGCTTGACCAGCAGCTTGGCCAGCTCCAGTGGCTGGTGGGGGCTTATTTGGCAATGATGAGGTCTGCTGGTTCTGCTGAAGCTGTGCAAATGGGTTCTGGGGCTGACCTGCAGGAGCTTCCTGGGGCTGTGGTTGTTGCGGTTGTTGTTGCTCTTGTGACTGCTGTGGCTCCTGTAACTCCTGCGGCTGTTTCTGAGCGCCCTCCTCCGGTTGAGGTTGAGCATTTTGCTGCGCAGGTTCCGCCGGAGCGCTTGGAGCTGCCGGCCCCGGAGCTGGTGTAGCTTGCTGCTTCTCCTCAGAACCAGGACCAGGGGCGGGTGTCGGAGGAACAGGTGTCGGAGCTGGCGACTGTGCGGCGGCTGTGGGTTGTTGGCTCGCTGCTGCTGAAGAAGCGGCCTGGGCAGGTTTGGGCTGCTGTGGAGGTGCAGGCTTTGCATTCTTAGCAACCTCCCATACTTCGACGACGGGCTTTTGAGGAGTTTCGACAGCTGCCTTTTGTACAACCTCAATCTTCGCCTGAGCTCCTCTCCACCGACCCTCAAGCATGCTCATCTTGGCCAAGGACTTCTTATCTGCCAGCTCAACGGCAGACTTGATCTTTTCTTCCAAGCTCTCTTCGTGCGCTTTCTTGAGAGCCTCCTTCTCCTCGTTGAATTTCTTCTCAAGTTCTGCCAGAGCTTCTTGGGTGACTCCGGCAGCTGCCTGAGCTTCCTGCTTCTCTTTCTCCCTCTCTTTAGCAATACCATTTCTGATATTGTTCCGAATGATCGCTCGAATAGTCTCGTTCTTCGCAACGAGCTCTCTCGCTTGCGCATCTGTAAGCTCTGGAAGTCCTCCATCTGTTGTCTTGACAGGCGTTGCAGGAGCAGGTGTTGCAGGAGTCTCAGGAGGTTTCTGTGCAGCAGCTTCAGCTGCCTGTTGTTGACTGGCCTTTAGTCTTTCTATTTCTTGCCTATGTGCATTTCTGACTTCAGCCATCTTCGCATTGAAAGTCTCCTTCAGCTTCTCAGCCCGCTCCTTGATCTTTGCTTCGCACTGAGCATCCTTCTCAGCCAGAGCAGCCTCCAGACGCTGGATCTTCTCTTCCAGAGCCTTGACCTTTTCATCGCGAACTTGAGCAGGTGGCTCAGCGGTCTGTGGAGGTTGAGGAGCAGGTTCCACCTGCATTCCATTCTCAGCAGCGGCAGGAACGGCGGCAGGCGCTGCCTGCTGCTCTGCCATCTTCGCCTTGAGTTCATTGAGTTGTTCCCTTGTCGCTCTCAGCTCCTCCTGGAGGACCTCTTTCTCCTGGAGTACAGCATTTAGCTCTCCCTGCTTGGCGTTGATGCGGCCTGTGAGTTCCTTGGATCTGGCCTTGAACTGCTCCGTAAGTTTCGCACGCAGTTCTTGAGTTCGGTCCTCTGCTTGCTTGAGCTGTTCTGGGAAGGTTGCAGTTTGAGCTTGAAGGCTGTCACGAGCCGAAATCGCCTCATCCCGCTCCCTCTCCAGAGTTGCAAGTTTCTCTTTCAGGGCTTCCATTTCAGCAGGATCAACCCGATCGTACTTCTGCAGAATATTCTGAGTCCGCTGTTGCCACCGATCCCGGTCCTCCTGAAGGAGTTTCATCTCTCCGTCCTTGGTCTCCATGAGATTCTCAAGTTCCCGAATCCGTGTCTCAAGAGGCTCTATCTGTCGAACGAGTTCATCAACACGAGCAGATTTTTCTGCCAGGGCAGCTTCAGCCTGCTTGACTTGATTTCGGAGGGTGACACTGCTCTCACGGAAGAGATTAAGTTCGTTGAGTGTCTCCATAAGCTTGTTGTGCTGCAGAGTGGCGTGCTCAGTATCTGCCGCGGCGCGACGTTGTTGCTCCAGCTTAAGGCGCGTCTCATCGAGCTGGGTTTGCGTGTACTCGAGTTGCTGTCGAAGTCGCTTACTTTCTTGCGTAGACAGATGATACTGAACCTCAACGATCTCCTTTTCTCTCCGCAGGAACTTGATAACTTCCTGGAGACCTTCCAAATTGGTGGCAGTTGCCTGTGCCTCTTCTTCGGTCTCAGGTATATTGGCACGATCACGCTGCAAGGCAGTGATTTGGTTGGTAATGTTCTCAAGTTGCGAGTGCAACAGTGAGTTCTGGCGAAGCACTTCCTCGCGACGTTTCTGTAGCTCCGAAATCTCCCCCTCGTACCTCTCCTTGAGTTCATTCCAGCTCTCTTCCTTCTGGGCCAGGTTCCTCTTGGCGGTCTCGGCCTGGGTTTTCAATTCAACAACTTCGAGCCTCAGCTGGTTGGCTTCGGCGCGAGCCGTCTGCAGATTCTTGGCTGCTTCTGCATGCTTCAGCAACTCGTTTTCATAGTTCTGCTGAGCACGCTGAGCAATCTCCGCCTGAGCCTTAAGATCTTCCTGGTGGAACTGGGCAGCGGCGATATGACGTTCGTTCTCATCTTTGAGCCTCGATATTTCCGCTTCGTAGGTCGCCTTCTGCTCCTCGAGGCGGCGCCCAGCCTCCGCCCGCTCATCGCGAAGTCGTGACAGCTCGTTATTAGTTGTCGAAAGCTCAGAAGTGATCTCCTCAATCCGCTTCTCAAGCTCCTCAATCTTCTTCTCTTTCTCTTCCACCAAGCGCTCGGTGTCTTCGCGGTATTGCTCGTGCGTGTCGGTGACGGACTGCAAGCGCTCCTCAGTTGCCTGACTGATAGCTTTGTAGTCTTCAACTTGTTCCTTGGCATGCTCAAGTTCGGACTTGGCCAACTCGAGATCCCGCTTCAACTCCGACACTTCGATAGCTAATTCCTGTTCGCGAGTCAAACCGCGATCCTCGGCTCCCTCCTGGGTCTCCGCTGCCTCGGTGGGTGCAGGTGCAGCGCCCGCCCGGGTCTGGAAGACCTGCAGTCGCTCCTCCGCGCTCCGAAGCTCGACAGTAAGCTCGTCGACTCTGGATTGTAGGTGGTCTCTTGTCGTCTTTGTAGCGATCAACTCTTCACGAACAGAGCTCAAGCTGGCTACCAAGTCGTCAATCCTCTTCTGGCTTTGCTCGTGCTCGTATTCCCTGCGCAACGCTGTTTTCTTCGCCTCTTCTGTTTCCTCGCTGAGTTTCCGTTTCGTCGCTGCCAATTCGGATTCGAGAGCTTCCACGTTGAGTTGCAGACGGCGGCGGCTCTCAGCATCGGTGTGTTCACGTTCGTTGAGGATATTTTGCAGATTTGCGTTGAGGGCATCCAGTCTGCTGCGCTCGTTCCTCAAGGCTTCATTATCCTCGATCAATCTCTTCTCAATATTCTTCCAAAGTTCCTTCTCTGCCTTCAAGTTGGCGGTCTCTCTCTGCAGGCTGTCGATGAGACCCTTGGCTTCCACCAAGTCCTCCGCTGCCTGCTGAGTCTTCAGGTCCTGCCTGTTGGCGTTCTCCATGAGCGTGGCGTAGCGTTTCTGAAGCTCAGCATTTTCATTCTTAAGCATATTGAAGTTGCTCTGGAGAAGCTCGGCCCTCTGTGTGGCAGCAGCAAGCTGACTATTCGCTCGGCTTATTTCACTCTGGAGTTCGCTATTCTTCCTCGAGAGCTCATTGACTTGCTGTTTCAGAGCTGAATGGTCCGTTGCCGTTTCCTGGCGGAAAGCATCGAAGTGTGCCTGCACCTTGCGAAGCAATTCAGCATAGTCAGGCACATCCTTGGCTTGTTCTTCCGCAGCAGTAGGCGGCGTCGCACCCAGGGGAAGAGACTGCGAAAATACCGACGTGTCACCCATGGTCTGACGTCTCCGCGTAAGCATGCTACGGAAAGTATCTCGTTCCTTCACATAGCTCTTCGTCTGGGCGACTAGGTTCGCGATCTCATCGCGATATGTTTGGACACGAATCCGCAACTCTTTCAATTCTTCTTGCTCCTGTCTGCGGACAGCGTCCTTCTGACGTGCTTCTTCACCCTCCATCTTGTCACCGAGTTCTCGAAGCATGCGTCGAAGAGTAACGTTTTGTTCCTGCAGTTCATGGAGGTCTTTGAACGTCGTCAGGTTCCGGCTGATGAAACGGCCGGTCGGGGTGAGGTCCGCCATGGACTCCTCAATTTCGTTTCGAGCAATCTTCTCGAGCTCTTCCCGGTCATACTCTTTCTCGCCTTCCTTCAGAAGAGCAACCTCCAAAAGCAACACCTTGACCTGCGCACTTAGATCTCTGAGTTGCTGTCGCAAGATTTCTCCCTCCTTAGTCAGTCCCTCAACTTGACCTTGCCACTTCCTTGCTTCCCTAGTGGCTTCATCCCTTTCCTTCCCAGCGTTCTCCAAGAGGTTAGACATTTCGACAACCGCATTCTCGAGTCGGGCATGGTCGGCTCGCAATTCATCAATCTCCGGCTTGCTCGACTCGAGATCTTGGACCATTTCGTCTAGAGTAGCCCTAAGTTCCTGGTTGGTCTTCTGCTCCTGTGCGAGCATTGTCCGCATCTTGTCGTATTCCGTGTACATCTGTGTGAGCGTGAGACCACCCTTGGTCCGCGAAGTCCTGGGAGAGAACGTCCCAACAGGTGTACCGGGTCGGAGAGGAGTGGTTGTACCTGCTCCTCCGTTCAAGCCCCGGCCAGGGCTCACGGACTGGTTCCTGGCGGCAGCTAGTTCGGACTCGAGCTGACTAACAGTCAGCTCAAGCTCCGCAACACGACGCTCAGCGGCTTCCTTGTCGGCATGTTCACTTTCGATCTCGACACGAAGTCGCGAAATCTCCTCCGCCGCGTCATCCTTTGCCTTCTCCAGGGCCAATTGACATTCCTGCACCCGCTGCTTGGCTGTCTCCGCAGAAGCACCCTGAAGTTCCGCAAGTCGGTTCGCGCTGTCAAGTTCGATTCTGAATGACTCTGCCGCCTGTATGGCCTCCTCCTTCAGTTGTTGGATGGTGTTGAGCGACTCTTCGTACTTTTGCTCAAGCTCATCCAGACGGCTCTTCAGCGCGTTCTCATTGCGTCTCAGAGAGTCAATCGTCGAGTTCGCTTCCTCATTTTCACGCTGAAGTTCCGCAATCCGCGCGCTCTTCTCCTTACGGAACTTGAGGTATTCCGCAGACTTGGTCTTGAGCTCGTTTTCAAACCACTCATTGTTTCTCTTCGTCAGGTCCAGCTCCTGCTGCAAGCTCTGTTCGCGGAAGCGGGCGCTCGCAGCAGCCGAGTTTGCAGCTTGAAGATTCTGTTCCGCAGTCGCCAGCTCGCGTCGCAACTCAATCGTCTTCTTGTGCTGAGCCGAGAGCTCCTCCGCAAGCTTATCGTACGCTGCCGACTTCGACTCCAGGAGGGCCAGTGTATCACGGCTAGATGCTTCGAGAGAGGCGATGCGCGACTTCAGGCTGCTCACTTCAGATTCGGTGGACGAAGAGGTCGACTTGAGCGCGGCGACCTCTGACTCTAGGGCGGAGCGGGCATTTTCTGCCAGCGTGTTAGACAAAAGTTCGTCGAAGGGTACAATGGATGGTAGCTACCTGACTTCTGGAGTTTTGTCCGCAGATCCGAAATCTCAGCGAGGTGTTTTTCAACCGAGCCCTTGAGAACCTTGATCTTCGACTCGCTGGTGCGAACGGCATTTTCGAGCTCCACTTCCAAACGAAGCTTGTCCGATTTCAGCTCGTCATATTCCCGGGCTTTAGTCGTAATGCTTTCCAGAAGCTGATTGACTAATTCGACAGTCGGAGCCTGGGTTAGGGTGGTGAGGGTCGACTCCGGGATCGAATAGTGAGAGGAAAGAAAGGGTAGTTCGACCGTCGCTGCAGCCATGGCTGCTGTCGAACCGACCCAGAGAGCGGCCGCCTACTTCGACAATATCTGGAACCCAGGGACAGTTATCAACCCTCGGGAAGCCCGATAATTGTAGAAGGTAGCAAGACGGTAAACGGACGATGGTCCCGGCGCGCGCGATGTGCACTGACTTGTCGAGTGCACACAACGCTTCAGATACAGATTTATGGCATGTCGCAGCCAAGGAAAGATGCCGGGAATGGAGATGGAACAAAGGAGAGAAGAGGCACCCGGCGACCGTGATGGCGGTTGCGGCGCGTGGTGAAGGCAAAAGAGAGGGAGCTCGAGCCGTCACGCATTGACTCTGCGGCTGTTGCTGTCGCTGCGGCGCGGCTGGTGGCTGGTGGCACGTGACCTGGCCACCCGGTCTTCATCGCGGCGACTTCAGCGCTCTCCGCGGCGAGATCCATCTTGAGCGTTCCTGCGCCTCGGGTTGGGCAAGACCTCTCTGTGTGACCTGGGTCGCATCGATACAGGAGGCTCTACCTTGTGATTTCCGGATCCGTCTCTCATGCTCGACCCCAGTCTTGATTAGAGCTCTCTCCTGACCCTGGCTCGATCGAGGCAGGGCCTCGAATCCTCCCCGAACTCTCTCGACCTTCCTATCATTACGCAGTTGGAGATTCCCTTCTACAGCAGCCGCCATGTCGTACCTTCAGCAGCAGATCAAGAACTTCAACGCCAGCGTCGTTGACGCCGCCAACCGTCTGCCGCAGCAGAGGCGCACCGTCGCCAGCAGCATGCCCGGGCACAACCTCTCCTCCAGCAGTTCTCAGCCCCCTTCCTCCACGGGAACGCCCGCACCCGGCGGCGAAGTCAAGAAGAAACGGCATGATTCGGACATTGTCTACTCGCAGCCTGCCAACACCGGCACGGGCAAGGACATCATGACCCAGGTTCTCTTCGCGATCGAGCACATGAAGGCCAAGGGCGTGCCGCTCAAGTTCTCCGATATCGTCTCGTACCTGTCCCTCCAGCACCGTGCCCACGATCAGGGGTATCTCCATGCGCTGCGGAGCATCCTCCAGGTCCACGAGAAGGTCGAGTACGACCCCAAGGGCGCCAACGGGGAGGGCACGTTCAGCTTCCGCCCGCCACACAACATCCGCACCGCGGAGCAGCTCCTCCAGAAGCTGCAGTCCCAGCCCACCGCAGCGGGCATGAGTGTCCGTGAGCTTCGCGAGGGCTGGCCGAACGTCGAGGAGACGATCAACCAGCTGGAGAAGGAGGGCAAGCTGCTCGTGACACGGAACAAGAAGGACGATCATGCCAAGATGGTCTGGGCCAATGATCCTTCTCTCATGCAGCACTTCGACGAGGAGTTCCGTCAGATCTGGGAGAAGATCAAGATCCCTGACCAGCAGACTGTGATCGAGGAGCTCGAGAAGGCTGGCATCACGCCCACGAGCAAGAACAAGGTCGTCAAGCCGCGGCCGAAGGTCGAGCAGAAGAAGGTCAAGAAACCGCGGCGGAGCGGCAAGACGACCAACACCCATATGATGGGCGTCCTGAGAGACTATTCGCATCTAAAGCGGTAGGATGGAATGCCTACAACTCAACTCCCTTCCGCAGCGGATTCACTTGTGTCGGAGAGGGAGTGCCCGTGGATAATAAGAGGTGCTGAGAGAGCCGTTGACGGGCCCTCTCAACTCCCAACATGGCTAGCTGAAACTGTTTTATTCGCATATCACGGCGTTTGGGGATAGTTGTTGTTTCTCTATAATAATCGCGGCCGGACAAGACTATGGTACGGCGATGGGAACGCCTTCTGGTTGCTTTGACATGAAGATGAGAGGCGGTTGCATCGGGTTTTTGTTTTTACCATCGACGAGAATGTCTACTGACCCAGCCTTGTTACTGATTCTGAATCTTGTACATTATATGAAAACATGAACAAAGCAGGTAAAACAGATACCCAGGAGATTTAATGGAAGGAAATTGTACTACATGGTACAATCACTATGTATTCCAGTCGTAATAATTGTGAGCGCGGTCAATAAGAGCCTCGTAAAGAGCTCTACAGAAGACCTCTACGGTTTTGCCTTAGATAACCCTGATGGGAAAGCATCCATAGATTTGACTGCTTTTGAACTGGAGTCGATGTACAGTATTCCATCCAGAGAGCCCCCTAACTCAGGCATTAGGTGGTAGTGTATGCAGAGTGTGTCAATCGGTATCTTAAACCATTTCTCTCGCATGTAGCAAGTATATCTGATTTGTAGGATTCTCGTGAATACAATTTCCATTATCTGATCAGCAGATAAATCTAATGTATCCTTGCAGCAGTAAAATATAGAATGGATGACAAACCTGGGCGCCACTGCAAGCCCAGTCATAGGTATATATATTTTGTGCACGAAACATTGTACTGTACATACAACATAGCCCATCCACATATAGATATATGAAAACTTCTAGATCAACCCCCCGCCCCGGGGGAGGATTAATATCTCAGTAAGCAATAAGTACCTAAATTAATGCTTCCCATTAGCGACCGGGATCGACGGCCCCTCCGTCCGCTCCAGGTACTCGATCAGATCCTCGATCGTGCAGACCTTCAGCCCCCATCTCTTGCCGAACCTGAGGCACGAGTCCCGCCGCATCATGCCGTTGTTGCCGCGGATCTCCGCGACGCCCTCGACCTGCTCGCCGTCCTCCACCAGCTCCGCGATCACGCCCGCCGGCGGCTTCCCGGCCAGCCGGCAGAACTCGATCGCGGCCTCGGTGTGCCCCTTGCGCTCGCGGACGCCGCCGGCCCTCGCCTGCAGGGGCAGGATGTGGCCCGGTCTCCGGAAGTCCTCGGAGCGCACGTCCGGGGAGGCGAGTGTGCGGCAGGTCAGGGCGCGGTCGTGGGCGGATATGCCAGTCGTGATGGAGGGGTCGCTGGAGTCGATGGAGATGGTGTAGGCGGTGCCCTTGGGGTCAGCGTTGTCGGCGACCATCTGGGGAAGGTTGAGGCGACGTGCCAGGTCGGGAAGGATAGGTGCGCAAATGAGGCCGCTGTATTTTCAAACGAAAGTGGTGATTAGCAAACTGAGATAGTTCCTGAGGGAAAGGAAGCCGCTGTCGTTTGCCGCCCCTTAAAGTATGTACAGTACCTCGTGTAGCGGACCATGAAGGCCATCTTCTCCTCTGTGACGGAATCCGCGGCTATGATGAGGTCACCCTCATTTTCGCGATCCGGCGAATCGAGCACTATAATGAATTCTCCATTTCCTGCATGAGAGATTCCAATCGATCAGCATGTCGCCAGGACCGAGTTAGAGCGATCTATGGGACCGCGAGATGCGACGTATCAGAAGACCGCAAAACAAGAGAAGTTTTACGAAACACTCACGAAACGCTTCTATCGTCTCTTCAATGGAATTGAACTGCAGATCCTGGTCTTGTGTCGAAGGCATGGTGTATGAGTGTTAATTCCTCTCGCGCTCGGAAAGTCCAAGCGGGGGAAGCCGGCTCGTCGATTGGAAAAGGAAGGTCCGTATATCGAGAACCAAGCGGCAAATTGAGGAACGCAAAAATGATTCAGGGTATATCGGCGACAGTCTAATCACTCAATGTTCCTATCTTGCAGGAAGAGCGACCGAAAAAAAAAGGTGTTGTCGTCTTTGTTCGTTCGACAGAATGATCAGATCAGGGCGGCGGGCGTGCGGAGTTTTGGAGAATACGGAGAAGAGAAAGTCCCAGCCTCGGCGGAGGAAAGTCTATTTTTCTTTTCTTGCGAAATCCCGTCTACTCCCGTATAAACGAAGGAAAGGCACAAAGAAAAAGGCTGGAGAGAACGGAAGAGACCGTCAGCCGATATACAATGGCGTTTGTCAGAAATGAGGCAATCTCACTTAATCGGACCCGCGCGGGTCCAGCCCACTTTGTCTGGCCGCGGGCGTCGGGACGCAGTTTAATGCCCGAGGCATCACTACTGACTAATCCATTCCAGGTTGCAATAGAAGTTGCAAATAGGCAGTCCAAGGAAAATTAATTTCTCAGTAAGTAGACAGTGCATAGACAGGAGATAAAATGGCAATGAATATTTGACGGAATGGTCTATCTATGTGATTCCCCGAAAGAGTACTATGAAAAAGATTAAACCAATTCAGAGGAATGTATCTTCACCATTATCATGTACATCGATGCAAACGTCTTTTGTATGCTGTATGCTCATGACTTCGGAGAAAAGATGCTCGTATACCAATGTCTTCCCGGCGTCATCCGTTTGCGTTCCAGACCGTATCCTTTTCCAAAAGTTTTTGCCCAGACTGTCAGACCATCCGTCATCCCATCCCTAACCTTCCCATCCATCTCACCTCGTCCGCCTGTCTTTCCAGGGCCCTGCGCATCATCATCGCATACTCCCTCTCCCTCTGGTGCTCTTCCTGTCTGCGCCGTCGCTTCTCTTCACGCGAAACACTGTCAAGCTCCTCGTCGCTCAGGGTGTCGTCCTCTTCATCTTCGTCCGTCTCGGGATATGTGCGTTCAGAGAATGTAATACGTCCGATACGCTCCCCGGTCCAGATGAGCAGCTCGTCACCGGCAAGATCCAAGCCAGTGGGGAGGATCTTGCGCGCTACTTCACCACCACTGCTCGAGTGGTATGAACCAGCCGACCAGATGCCGGTTGCTTCATCCGGAGAGGACGCCGTGCTATGCGATGGGGAATATTGGTGACGAGCATGTTGGGACTGTTGTCGATCTGTGTTTATATTCCAGCGACGAACTTCTGACCTGCCATCTCGTTCAACCCACTTGATGTTTCCTTCAGCGTCAGAATAGACGATGCGAGTCCCATGGGACGCCACGGAAAGTAGTTTGGAGCGCGCTGCGCTCTGGCGATTCTGAGATATAGAAGAAAGATGGGGACATGAGTTCGAGTGGCTGTCCTGAGGGTCAGAGGTTGAAGACCTAAGATTATATAGTTCCAAGGAGCCCTTTCCATTGTATTCACCACACGCGATTATGGCATGAGAATCAGGCCAGGCGGAATCCGAACAGTCAGGGAATCGTGGAGCAGGGGCGGCTGCAAGTCCACTGAGCCGAGCTCCGGAATGAATTGTATGCTGCAACTGCGGGAAGAAACGACGATCGTAGGAGAGGATACTAGGGAACCGTCCGGCAAGGAGTATTGTGTTGAAATGTGGAGCTGGCGGATGCAGGATCGAGAGTGGACCAGGCTGGAAAAGAGGTGCGTAATTATCACTTGGGTCCGAAAGGTCCGGACTCCGCATTCGATGAAGAGGTTGACTATTGGGCTGAAGTTGGAAAGGAGGAGGATCGGAGAGAGTGTAGGCATGTGACTCGAGAAGAAGGCCAGACTCCCTTTCGCAGCGGAGGCTGATTTCCGCCTCCTCTTCTGATAACGAAAGTCTAGAATCATATATCTGGAGGCTAAGAGTAGTGGCTACGGTAAGCGGCGCTGAATAGTCAGTCTCCTGTGACAGGGCGAATATAGACCAGGGATATCTTTGCTGCGAGATGACCTTCAAGGTCTCCAGGTCAACTTCGTTTAGAATATTCGCAACGGCAATATAGGCCCGTCGGCTGAAAGAATCGACGCTCACGCATTCGCCGACGTTGACAAACTCTAGGTCCTGCGGCTTGGATCCCGACATCTCGTGCCTTCGCGACATATCAGCCAGAAGAATACCTGGAGAACTAGTCCCGACGATCCTTCCCTTGGTCGCCTGCGATCCGCCGCCGTAGGAACTGCCGAGGTCCCAGATACAGACGCTGCCATTGTCCAGCGGCGCTATGACCTTGTTTTCCCTGCCGGTGCCCCAATCTCGAAACAACCCCAATCCCTTGACCTCGTGCAATTCCCTCTTCTTGCTCTGCTCTCTGACCGTGTAGGGCTTCTGCAACCAGCTGAACGAGATGGGCCCGTTGCGAGCGATGTATTCCGAGTACCAGTTCACGTCCTCTTTCTCGTACGACGGGTCCCACTCTGCCGCAGCTCTCGCCCTCTTGCGGGCGGACGACTCGCGAGCGGGATCCGTGCCATCTGCGCCGTCGGGGCCGCCATTGTTTGCGAGAGCACGCGGTTGGATCAGGTACCGGAGCTCCCTGTGTCCCAGTGAACTGAGGGGCGTGACGGAGGAGACATGGAGGCTTTCGGAGACCGTCCCGACCAGGAAGGGAGTCACAGCTGCGCCCCACGAGGACTCGTAGCAGTGAAGCCTCCAGCGGTTGTTGTCGCGCGCGAGGGCCAAGAACTTCTTCGATACCAGCTGCAGCTGCACCAGCTCACGCGGGGTGAGATCTACTCGCGTGGTTGATCATCAGCTCCTCCGCAGTCTCGTTACTGCGCCGGGAAAGCATAGGGGGAAAAGAGGACTCGTTCCAGCGGACACTTACAGTCGATGATCTTGGAGAGAAGCTCTACGGGCAATCGGTCCATGGGGGGAGGGGTGGGACAGCAGCATTGGGGACCGTCGTTTCTCTGTGCAACCTGGAGACGGGGGAGAGAGGATGTCGATGGCCGCTACAGCAGCGGATATCGCCTCGAAGACAGGCCCGTCCAGACCCCGCAGGTTCGCCGCCGCGCCCGTCCAGCCCGTCACGTGGCGATAAGGAGCAGGGCCATCGACGGCCGTCGAAGGACGCCGAAGCAGGCCATGTGTCCATGCAGAGCGCTCCCTGGGAACCCGACGGTAGCGAACTGGCTATACCTGTGACGTAGAATGCCTGAGTATGCTGGATAACACCGGTTCTCCTTTCCCATGTGGTTACCTAAGCTTATCGTGCGTCTATCTGAATCCATCCGCCCCCCCAGGCAACCCGCTGGGCCGGGCTAGTTCCCCTGCCCGCTCCGGGCGCTTGGACGGCCTCGGGTTCTCTTTTCCACTTCCGCGAATCACGGATCCGTCCCGGATCGGGACTGTTGGCATCAACGGTGGCGCAGTGTGGCGGTTGCCGGAGTCTGGATGACGTCAGGGCGCCCAGGCTTGCCCGCGACGGGGCAGCGGCAGCAAGCCCTAGTCCTAACCCTAAGCCCTAGCTACTCTTCAGTTGGTATGTCGGATCCCCTGGAGGAAGCCTGACTATGAAAGTGAATTGGAGTGGATCAAATGCACTGATTTCATCTCGGGGAGAGCATTGCATTGAATTTGTAACCAGATGGTATTAATTGTCCTCATTAATGGGAAAGGGATTTCTAGTTGCGCCATATAGATCTCAATTTATCCAGATTCCCGCCATGCCTCATGTCTCATCACAGTATCGAACCTCGGATATGAAAATACAAAGGTATATGAGAAATTAATAATCAGGCCGGTACACTGCATCCTTGCAAAGGATCGTGACTTTCTTGAAGAACCTCCGCCATTCCAGCGGATCACCCTTGATCTTCACGAACTCAACCTCCAGCAGACCCTCGGACACGCACTCGACGACGATATTGCCCTGGAGCATGCACAGTCGTCCATCCTTGGTGACGACGCGGATTACCGCTGATGAGTCTGTTCCAGACACAGGGGGCTGCGCTGGGACAGGAACGCCGAGGCGGTGAAGGGCTTCGCAGATGAGGGGGACAAGAAGCTTCAGTGCCCATGTGGAGAAGAAACGTGTCAACGGGCGAGCGGGTACGATATCGTGAAATCTCTGCGCCTTCTGTGTGCGGCTAAACGGCACGGAAGGTTTTGGAGAGAATTGAGACAGGGAGGGCTCGTCTTCGAGACGATCTGCCATCAGAAAGCTTTGGGTGGAAGACACATCGCGCATTGGCTGTGTGGAGGAGATGGCATTGGCCGCGAGGTGTGTCATTGGTCCATCCCAATCCATCAGCATATCTCCGACTTGCATCTCTGGCTGGGTGGACGAGATCCTGGTTTCGAAGTCATTCCCAGTCTCAACGTCCACGGCACTGGAAGCTCGCTTGCTGCTGCTGTTTCGCGAATCAGCCAGAGGATCTTGCGTGAAGTCGATGTGAAGCGATTCAAACATGCTGGTCGCCAGGTTGATCGGGTCCCGCAGTCTGCCGTCTGGGGATAGGTACTTGTTCTGACGGGTGAACCAGGGATGTCTTCGCACATCCTCCATGGAGAATCGACTGTCCACGTCGACTCTTAGCATGCCCCGTAGCAACGACAGCGTCGCCGGCGGAAGCCTCTGCCATAGCTCGTCTGTAGTCCGTGCATTTTTCTCAACGTATTCGCAGAACTCATAGCTGTTTTCCGTCGGACTATCCCATGGCGTGTTGCCGGCGAGCAGGACGAACAGGACCACCCCGCAGGACCAGATATCGGCTAGGTCAGCGCGGTAACCCTTGCCCTTTATCTGTCCTCGGGTGCTGCACGAGATAACCTCCGGTGCGATATACGGAGGACTGCCACAGAGGGTCGTGCAGAGCTTCGTCTTGCCATTGTACTCGAACACAGTGGCCAGGCCGAAATCCGCAATTTTCAGATTCCCATCTGCTGACAGGAGGATATTCTCTGGCTTGATGTCCCTGTGGCCGACGCCTCTCGAATGCATGTAGCTGACCGCGCTGATGAGCTGCGTGAAATAGACGTGGGCGATGTCCTCGCCGACACCTTCGTCCGCCTCGATCTTGTCAAACAAGTCCCCGCCCTCGGCAAGCTCCATGGCGATCCACCGCCAGGTGGCATCTTCACCGGTATGGAAGAAGGAAATGATATTGTTATGGTCACCGATATGCTTGTGCACCGTGACCTCCATCTGCAGCTGCCGCGGACTTATCCGGCCATGGCGGGCGGCGTGTTCCTTGTGGATGAACTTGACGGCGAAGACCGGATTGTCTTCCTGAAGGGGACAAGCCTTCTTGATGCTGCCAACCAAAACAGTCAGCGCTTCTTCTTCGTCCGCCTAGAGAGGGTAAAGCCAAACTAACCAGGCGTAGGCACCTTGCCCGATCGTCTTGGAGACGATGCGGAAGGGCAAGTCCGATGGCAGCGGGGCAAGCTGAGAGAGGTGCATGGCATTGGAGCTCGGCGACGAGCTAGATCTGGAGGATCAATAACGGAGCATCAGAGCGAAGCACGGATCGGGGCAGCTAAACTGACGAGACAGCAGGAGAGACGTGCGATCTCTTGTTTGCGCTGAGCAACAACAAACAAGGGCTGCCCGGTGGACGCGCCTGGGCGGGAACGCGAGCCACTTTATCCTCTTTGAGTAATGCGACGAGTCGGCGTGACCATGGATGCTCAGAGGAGCCGAGGGCCAGCGCCCCGAGACGCTGGAGGGAGCGCATCGCTCTCGAGGAGCCGAAGCGTCTGGATTGCTGTTAGGCGCAGGAGGAAGAATGATTTCTCCGCATGTCTGGGAAAGGACAAGACGTGGTGTTTTGGAGCGCCCCGCAACTCTTAAAACCGGTGCTTGGAGATCCTACGCAAAAGAAAAGTACTAAAAATAACTTTTTACTTTCTTATTGATTTATTTATCTATTTTTACGGCCAGGCAAAGATATCCTCTATACGGACAAGAACGAGACAGGAGACTCTGGCTGAAATTAACATGAATACTCCACAACTAGTCCACAGTACATCGGCGGTATCGCGCAGCGGCCAGTGCCTGCCAGCGGCCCTGGAGGATGCCATGACAACATCATGCAACAGGGCCATCAGACCGCCGACACGCGTCTGCATCATGAACATCATGACCTCTCTCGTCCGCGTGCAGGCACGAGGCCGCGGTGGCCCTGCAGCAGCCGGCCGTGGGGCGGCCCAATCGTTGCCAGGGACGAGCCCGGCCCCTCCGGTGGAGTAAACAAAAGATGTCGTCGGATCTCTGCGCTGTACACCATCCCAACAGTATTTCTACGCAAATATCACCACCGCAGTCTCGGTGTCGTTCTTCCCGCCCTCTTCTTAATCCGTCTCGCGTCCTGTTCCTTTCTCTCCCTCGTGGGTCGACCCGTCATTCCGCCCATAACCTTCACTATTCGGTTCCGTCGTCATTCCAGCACAGGACAGACTCTCGCTACTCCAGTTGCATTCCAAACCATCCTAGGTCCCTTTCAAGTCATCACAACTTCCCAAAAGACAGAGGCATCATGGATTATACAATGGAGGATACTCAGAACGCCGCTCCTGATGCGCACGAAGCGTCCAAGCTGGGCTCCTCTGCCCAGCGGAGTGACACCCAGAGCGTGACCAAACGGTTCGTGACGCCCCCAATGCTATGTCACTCGATTGACGAGCGACATACTGCTCGCGGCTCTGATTGATGGTGCTCTTGGATCTGCAAAACCAGTTACTGACATTGCCATATCCAGCCTCCAAACAGAGCTGATGCAGCTCATGACGTCTCCCTCACCCGGCATCTCCGCCTTCCCCAACGCAGACGGCAACCTTCTGAACTGGACCGCTACCATCAGCGGACCGAGCGACACACCCTACGAGGGCCTCACGTTCAAGCTGTCCTTTTCCTTCCCCAACAACTATCCCTACTCGCCTCCTACAGTCCTCTTCAAGACTCCCATCTACCACCCCAACGTTGACTTCTCTGGCCGTATCTGTCTCGACATCCTGAAGGACAAGTGGAGCGCCGTGTACAACGTGCAGAGCGTGCTGCTCAGTCTGCAGAGCTTGCTTGGGGAGCCAAATAAGTAAGCACATCCTGACGGTCTTCTCGGGTGCAGAGAGTTGACCATATCCAACAGTGCGAGTCCGCTGAACGCCCAGGCGGCCGAGCTTTGGGATAAGAACCCTGAAGAATTCAAGCGTCATGTACTCGCGAGGCACCGTGACATCGAGGATGACGAGTAGACGGTGCGAAACGGGAAAGCAATAGCTGAATACGCAGTTCAGTTCACGGGGAGTTTAGCGTCATGGTCTTTTTTCTTTTTCTTTTCTTTTGGGTCAATGAGAGAGGTCTGTTCATCGGTGGATGGGTCTGCAACGCCTGTCTGTCGAATTTTTTTTTGGCTTTGGATACGGCATGGTGCATGGGTTAGGTTGGGTTTTTTTCGGAGTTTATGCGATGACGTTGATACTTTTTTCGGGAACCCAGTATAAGATGCACGGCACTTGTTTCTGGGATTGTCCAGCTTCACGTTTTTCTCATGCTCCTAATGTTGCATACTTCTCGTGCTCCTTTGTACAGTTTTCATGGCTTGGAACACGACGATCTCCATCTTTAAAATTCCTTTCCGCATCCTATTTTTTGGCCTTTCAACTTTCAATTCCGGTTAGCTTTTTTTGCTTTTTGGGCATCAGTCACGTTCTCGGTGGGCTGTCCGTGGCGCAAAGCATTGGAAGCGGACTTATAGACTTTCTGGTCTTGCAACGGGGCTTTTTTTTGATTCGCCTCCTTTTCACGTCTCCCTAGGAATGTTCTTAAGTCCGTTTTATTGGTAAATTTATCACCGCATATAATAGTGAATGCACTTGATGGCAGCGAGCGTCAGCCGCAATGATCCCATGACAAACTTTTAATATATTATTCAGTGATTATAACCATGCATAGTCTAGATGCATATGTAATCGTTGAATCGGAGGTGAACGCAGACGTGGACAGGTGCCTGCTTTTTTTTTAGGACCTGGATGTTGGCCCTTTGTTGAGTGTACCTAGTACTACTACAAGCCTTCCTCGGGGTTTGCGCTTGTTCACCGTACGATGGGTAATACCAGCCTCTGCTTCTCCTATTCCGCAGAATAGACACATACCAGCCTAGGAATCCTGTCGTGCTTTTATACGATTTTGCCGTCACCAGATAGATATCTGTATGCTAATTCTACGAAGTTGCGAATACATTTTCTTTTCCTCTGGGATAACTGAAGCACATGTACTTGTTATGGACCTTGCCATACAAAGGCCGGATAATTAAGGACCGAGGGAAGGAACTGATCGGCACGTGACTGACCATGATCACCACGATCACCACGATCACTATGATCACCAAGACTCAGGGAAACGGCATGTATATAATGACGCTCCTTTCAGACAGATTTCGACCCTCGTGGTCGACTCACATAGCAACCTGGTATATAGGCATTGCTAGTAACACAGGCTTGTTCTTACTATTATATTGCTCACCCCCTTGTTTTCTGTCTTCAAGATAAACCAAACGACCCTTTTTGGTCTAGTCATCTAGGCCTGTCGTTACAGTACTGTACATGTCCAGTAGATGTATACCTCATATTATCATCTAAGTCCCCGATCCACTTACTGTTATTACGCATCCGTACGCAGGCTCTCTTAACGAACCGAGCTCACTAGGACACAACCCCAACCAATCCAATCGAAGCAATACACAGTACATTGACTGTACTGTCAGTAAGTTAGAATACCAGTAGTTATGCAAAGTAAAGCCATATATGGCCTTTATGTTAATAATATGTCAATTACCTGTGGACTGTTAAATCTCCGTGAGGAATTAACGTCACATGCCCTAGTAGACACATACATGGAGAAGGGCCTTATATAATGCCAACTCCTGGTATGCTGATGAAAAGAGAGAAAGGGGGAAAAGGTAGAGTCCATATGCCATAAAATTATATTAATATTGGCATCAGACGACTCATTATCTCAGCTCACCTCGTCTCGCCTCATCTCATCTCATCCGAGTCCGGCATTATGCCTTTCCGGAATATAGGAGTATCTAGTACTAGTAGTGTACAGTACAGTACAGTACAAAACGGGGCAGTCACGCCTTAATAAAATAAAAAATGGAGTCATAGCTCCATTCATTTATGTACATCGCCATTTCTACGAAGTGGTAGGAGTGGTGTACTGCCCCTCGTTCGTGATCAGCAGCCCCGCGATCGCGGCGCTGGACAGGGTGCTGAGCGCGCCCGTGAGCATGGCACTGATGGCCACGCGGGAGACGTCTGCACTGCGCCCCGGGGCGATCTGCGCAAAGACGCCGATCTGGTTGCCCAGGGAGCCGATGTTGGCGAAGCCGCAGAGGGCGTAGGTGGCGATGAGCCTGGAGCGGACGGAGAGGTCGGCGTACTCGCTGTCGTTCTGGAGGGCGTTGTAGGCGACGAATTCGTTCTATGGTAGATCAGTCTTTTTTTCCCCCTTCATTTGCGGATAATATAATATAGTAAGAAATGTTGAGTGCTTACAGCGACAAGCTTGAGCCCGATCAGCTTCGAGACCTTGTAGAGGTCGCCGTTGCGGGGCACACCGAGCAAGAACGCGATCGGGTAGCAGATGTAGCCGACGATCATCTCGATGGTCAATGGGGGGTCGTTGATGTTGAGATAGTGGCCCCACCAGGTCAGTAGGCCGTTGGCGAGACCGATCAGGGAGATGATGCAGAGCAGCGTGGCGGCGATCATGCCTGCGATCTTGATACCGAGCCAGGCGCCGTTGGCAAAAGCGTGCAGGGCGTTGGCCGCGCGGTGCTCGTCGTCGTCGGGGATGACAACACGGCCAGCGGTCAGGGTCTCCTCCTCCTCCGGCCACCGCATCTTCGAGACGGCGAGAGAGGCAGGGATGCTCATCACGCATGACGAGATCAGAGCCTGGGGGTTGACGCCCATGCCGACGTAGGCGACAAGCACGCTACCGGCGATGGTGGCGAAACCCGAACACATAACCTGATGGATCTCGGCCATGGTAAGGTGGGCGATGAAAGGTCGGATCAGCATGGCAGATTCACCCTGTCCGATGAAAGGAGAGGCGGCAGCCACGACGGCTTCAGCACCGGAGACACGCATGCTCCAGAAGAAGAAGACGGCAAACTTGCCAATGCACCATTGGAGGACATTGGTGTAATAGAGGAGCTGGACCAAGGAGACGAAGAAAATGATGGCGGGAATGACAGTAACCAGGAACCATGTTACCTTGGACGGCAGATCATCTTCGGTCAAGAAACCCACACCTTCGTTGGCGAAACCCAAGAGGCTCCTGGCAAGTAGAGAAACGAAGTTGAAGATGTCGTAACCGGCCTTGGTCCGCAGGACGAACAGAGCAACGATGAACTGCGCGAGCATTCCCACGATGACCGTGTGCCAAACAATCTTCTTTCGGTTCCTCGAGGTGAGCCACAACCCGAACATGAGCACGACCAACCCGAACAGACTGACAGCACGGTTCTCTCGCGTGTTGTCGGCGGACTCCTCAGATGCAAACGCGCCGATCAGGATGACCGCAATGACCAACAAAGCTGCAGCTGGGATCCTCAGCTTTTCAGGAATCACACGGACAAATGGTCGAGCTGTATGATTCCAGACAAAGCGCATCGGAGTCGTGACAATCGTGATCGGGACATAGAAGAAGATTATGCGGAGCGTAATGGCGAGGTACAGGAGAAACGGGATCAGCCACCCGAGATCATAGCGATGCAGGATGAGGCCAGCAATCCACCAGCTAGAGAAGGATAAGTATCCATTCTATTATACGGACATCCGAAAAACCATCATTGATCTCCCCGACCAGAAAAAGAAGCCATCGACCGACAGCTCTTTTATAACCCAAGTTTCCGATTTCAAAGAGCACCACACAATGACCAAGTAAATGTTGAACTCACCCGGTGAACAGAAGCCAGATGACGGCATGGGCGAAGTGCCTCCAGTGCTTCAGGAAGCGGCGCTGCCAGGGGCGCTTCGCGACGCCTTCGCCCAGATCTTCAATGTCCCCCTTGCCCTCGTTCTTCCCGGGGGCGTGGTCCTGGGGACTTGGGTCCGGGATCGTTGACTTCTCGAAGGTGGTGCCTTTGGAGTAGACCACCTCGTCCTCACGGCCCTGCTCCGCGAAGGCGGTATGGTGACGATGGACATGATGGTGCTCGTTCGCGGGATCAAGCGCTGGATCAGCATGGCGCGCGACCTCCGCAGAAGCGCGGGGATTTGTTCCGTCGGACAGGTTACTGTCGGGATTTATGGTCTTGTCGTCGGTCATCTTGCTTGATGTCGCCTCCGTCGGAGGAACACTGTAGTGATTGATGGAGGTCTTTGACAGCTGTGAGCACACAATGCACCCCGGCGAGTTGAGTCGCCCTTTGGAAAGCAATGTTGAAAACGACCTCCCGGACCGTCGCTGGAGACGGGAAGCGGCCGCTACCTGGGGGAACTCTGGAGGACGGCAGCAACGTCCATATAAATGTGCTTTTTTTTCACGGGAGGCGATAAGAGCCGCGTGATGTGCCCATCCGAGGTCCTCGAATCAGAACCGTCGCCCGGCCTGGTTATCAGTGAAGGCAGGGCACACAAAGCATGGAGAAGATCACGGGCGCGGACCCCAGCCCGCGATCCTTTTTTTTTCTCAGCTACCCACCGCACAAACCGTTGGTCGAGGCCGACACAGAGTCCCATCGGCGGCTCCGTGGTCAGGCGTCGTCTCGACCCGTCGCGTCGCCGTTCGTGCCCTTGGGAAACCCGACGGTTCTGATAAGGACGTTACACTCGCCCTCGCCTGTCGCCGTGCAACCGCGGCCCTTGACTGGCTGAGGCTGTCTCAAGCGTGCGGATCGGCACTGGCAAGGTTTGCTCCCAGAGGGCTTCTGGAACCCGGTTTCTTGCTTCCTCCGCATCTTGTGGCGAAATCCTCCTCGTGCATATCCGGACCGTATCGAAGGTTATACGGACGCGGCGGAGTACCGCTTCCACGCCTCCTGGTGGACTGGATGCGGAACGTAAACTCTGAGTCTCGAGGACGAAATGTGGAGAGAGCAGCACAACCGTTGCTCCGTCTGTAACCGTCGCGTTTATCTGCATCGAGGCTGTCGACGTCGAAGCGTGGCTGCTGGTGCGCCGCCACGGCGGACCCGACAGCCGCCGTGCTCTTTCCGGCGCCGAAAAGATGACGTCCATGGTGTTCAGCATATCGATCCCATTGACCATGACCCCTTGCTATCTCGCCCGTCATGTCTTGGGTCTGGCCAGGGCTATCGTCTGCTATCGCCCTCAGCTTACGTCTACGATCAGAGACAGAGAAAGAAAGGCGACTTTGGAATATCTCAACTGGCGATGCTTACGACGCGGTAGTGTGACGGACATCATATTGGCGTCGGCCAATGGCTCCAACTCAGCACCCATTATTGGCTCCTTGGGTACATTTGTCCGGAGTACGTACCCAGCCAGGAGGATAGATTCAGTGGTTGACTTCCTAGCGGGTGGGCCGTGCCAACTAGAGCTCGCGCGTGTTGAATTTCCCAATCCGTCTGTCAGCCACTCAGCTCTCTACCCGCCGACGGTACTTCTCCGAGCCACCGAAATCGATGGTGGAGTACGGAGGATATCTGCTTGGAGGGAGCACAAACCATAATAATAAAATAGACCGTGCGTGCCCAACAGGTTGATACTGACAATTCTCTTATCGCTGATATGACACACGCTTAAGCGACGGTTTATGCTAACCTCCAGTTGCAGAGTCCTGATAATGAGGCATATTTGGGGTACGTGTCTGTCCTATGCTCTGTCATTCCACTTCCTCTCGGGATGTCTTCAGTTTAATTCCGGGGAAGTCAGTGATTGACCGGTTCCCGCTGCCAAAACCCCGCATAGTCCGCCGTCACTGTTTGCACTGCGTAACTGTCCTATAGGTACCGAAGTTACGGGTGGAATGTAATAATAATAGTTAAGGTTCCGCTTGCTGGTAAGGACGGGACAATCATATGTGCCGTAATGGAGACGACTGCTGCCACTGGCCTGATCGAATTTTCCCCCTTCTTTGTATATGAATTAATACACGGGACACCTCCTGTCCTCACAACTGGTCAAGGACAGGCAATAAGTACTGTACATACATGTACCAGCGTTCTGCGTGCCAAGTATCCGCAGCCAACCTCACAAAGATGGCCATCACAGCAAAGGCTGCGGATCAAGCCCATGCTGCTATGGCAAGATCCGAAGATGCGGGGAGATGTCATGGCTCCCATCTAAATATTTAGCATGAAGAAAATAGTGCGATACTTACGTAACGGCATCCAGCAGAATCATGATCGCTGTCGATTATTTATCTACTTCTGATGCGGGGTTGCGAAGCAGCTAAACGGTGCAGGTTGCCTAATTGATCTGGCGGCAGGGAGTGCACCTAGGCGCCCACTGGTCCGTTCTCTCCTTTCCGCCTACAACGGCGCACGTTCGCCCGATGACTCCCAGATCGTGACAATCTCGTCGGTTTAGGTTTCACGAGGCCAGAGGCACGTGGTGTACGATCGATTTACATCCCTCCTAGGTACTAAACCCGTGCCCCATACCTGGGAAGGAAAATGGGCCGGGAGGATCAGGATCTCGATTGGGAACGCGACGAGGGCATCCCTCAGTTTGACGACCCCTTTATCCAGAAGTACCTCAACGGACGCGATGCCCTCATCCAGCAGGAGCATAAGCTCCGGCATGGTGAGCTCCCCTGACATCTTTCAACAATCTCACATTGATTCAACAGTCAGATCAAGGAAGGCTGATGCCCCGCTCCAGACTTCACATTCCGCAATTCCCTCTCCCCCATAGCAGCAGAAGCATGCCGGATCGTGTCCCGCGTCCGTGCCAGAGAACTGAAGCAGGTATGGACGAAAGACCACCTGGAGGGCTACGAGTCGGATGAGGTGCTCTATCCCGGGATCATGTTCAACCTGGCCAAGGAGCGCATGGAGAAGACCGATCTGTGGAAGATCGTGCAGAGAATGCCCAAGGGCGCTCTCCTTCATGCCCACATGGATGCAATGTTCGACCTAGATTTCTTGATCGACCTGGCATTCTCGACGCCGGGTATCCATATGACTGCCCCCCAACCACTGGTGACCGAGAGGGAACTGGAAACCGCCCCGCTGTCTTTCAGGTATTCATCCACCCCCCCAGCGGAGTCGGAGAACAAGCACTCCATATGGACCCCCGACTACGAGCCCCGCACGTTGATCCATATCCGAAAAGCGGCTTCTACTTTCCCGAAGGGTGGAGAGGCTGGTTTCCGCAAGTGGTTGAAGAGCCGGTGTATGATTAGTCCAGAACACTCCTTTAACTACCACCATGGGGTTGATGCGATCTGGGCGATTTTTCAACGCACTTTCCCTATCATCGGTTCTATCCTGTTCTACGAGCCCATTTTGAGGCCTTGTCTGCGCCGCATGCTAGCGGAGCTTGCCAATGACGGCATACGGTACGTCGAGTTCAGGATTTCTTTCCTCTTCGAGTACCGTCGGCAAGGTGTCGATACCCCCGAGAAGGACTACGTGGAGTTCTTCCGCGTCTTGAAGGAGGAGATCGAGGCCTTCAAAGCTACGGACGAGGGGAAGGGGTTCTACGGAGCGAGGGTGATCTGGACCATTCTTCGCAGGCTATCAAACCGGCAGATCATCGATAGCATGAAGCAATGTATCATCGCCAAGAAGGCACACCCAGACATGGTCTGTGGGTTCGATCTCGTCGGGCAGGAAGACCAAGGGAGGCCGCTGGTCGATCTCTTACCTGTGCTTTTCTGGTTTCGCAAACGCTGCGCCGAAGAGGGCGTGGACATCCCGTTCTTCTTCCACGCGGGCGAGTGCCTCGGGGACGGCGATGCGACAGACCACAACCTGTTCGATGCCATTCTCCTCGGGACCAGACGAATCGGACACGGATTTTCTCTCTACAAACACCCGTTGCTCATCGACCTCGTCAAGGAAAAGAAGATCCTGATCGAGTGTTGTCCCATCTCCAACGAGATACTACGGCTAACCAGTTCGATCAAGTCCCACCCGCTCCCTGCCCTCCTGTCCCGAGGAGTGTCAGTCTCACTATGCAACGACGATCCGGCGATTCTCGGCCACGGCAAGAACGGGCTGACGCATGACTTCTGGCAAGCACTTCAAGGGCTGGAGAACATGGGCCTGGTGGGTTTGGCAACGATGGCAGAGAATTCCCTCCGATGGAGCTGCTTTGAGGACCAAACGACGGAGGAGTGGCTGTCAGACATTCGACAGGGGATCACGGGAAGCGGACTGAAGGCGGCCCGTCTAAAGGATTGGTACGCGGACTTTGAGAAGTTCTGCCAGTGGGTCGTGCAGGAGTTCGCTGAGGAGGTCGTTGACGACGATGGGAAGAAGTAGAGGATCCCGAGTTCAGGTCGGGGAACAAGGCGTTTCGGGTTCGAATGTGATCATCCGGAAGGGGAAAAAGGCCAGAAGTCTCAGCAGTGGTCGGGCGCAAGTCTGTAGGATTCAACTGCGACGCGGAGATGGACCTTGACACGGTCGGTTTGGTTCAACCCGAAGATTGCGGAAAGAGACCTGATGATCGGAAAACAAGATACCTGTTGCTATTAAATGGAAAAACTACACTGAGGCATAACTTTTTTGTAACATTGTACCATTAGATAGTATTAACATAATATAAATAAAGAAAGCAAATAGATCCGAATGCAGCGGGTGTCTAGCATGATAATAGGGGTATCGGCGGCGCCTCCGCCGACAGGAGCCTGTGGCATACATCACGCACCGGTCAACCCCGCCACACGCGCTCTCCGACTGGTGACACTTGGTGCTTGCTCTGCCTGACGTCTCTCGTCGGCGGCCATGCCATGCAATGTCGTGCGGTGAGTAGCTGTCCAGCGCAGCATCTGTTCCTGTCTCTGCGTGTGGCGGATGCCATGTCCTGTCGTCTGACTTTCTGGCATCCATCATCACCGCCATCAGTGCACGGCTTCCCTTCCGTCTGAACTCCTAGACTGCTCCAACCTCCGCATCCGCATCCGCCAGCCGCCCCGACCAGACAACCCACAAGAGCTCTCTGGTCCTACGATGAGCCTGCTCCGATGATATTTGGAGCCATCAACTGAGCCCTCTTCGGCTCCTTCTTTCTATCTTGCATCATGGCTTACTGGCTGCCTTCGTTCTTCCAGAAGCGGCTGCTGCGGTATGCGCTGTCTCGCCTGGAACTCGTCGATACCGATGCCTTGGACCTTGAGCGACTGGGCATCCGGTGGGGTCAGCGAAGCACGTTTGAGCTGCAGGATATCGGGCTGAAGTTAGAGGTAAGTTGCATCTTGATGCGGATCGCCGTGTTCGAAGCTCCTACCCCATAATAGCTATGCTCGGTACCTAGGTATCTGGATGGGATATACTGACGTCGCTTCCTGACTAGAAACTCGCCTCCATCCTCCATCTCCCTCCAACGTGCGAGCTGCTTAAAGCCCGGATCCTCCTCCTTCGAGTCACCATCCCTGCCGACATCTACAGCAGCGGCATCATCGTCGAGGTCGAAGGTATCGATGTACATCTAAGGCTACCGCCAGACGAGTTACACCCGGAGGATGGAACGCAGCGGGGTAAAGGACCTGGGCCATCAACCGGAGACAAGTCCGATCGTCCCAAGGGCTTCCAGCCATCTGTTCACGATCCCGGTGGCGATCAGATCCTCCCGACCACGACCGATCTAGCGCATTCATTCCTCGAGTCCGAACCCCGGGAAGAGAAGGCGGAACTTCAGGCTGCGATTTCGTCACAGTCACAGTACCTCCACCAGTCGTCGACATCACTCAGCGACGATGAGGAGGAGCTGGGGCTTGGGAACGAGGGCGTGTCGCTGCCCAGTTTCATTGCCGGCTTCTTGAAAGGCGTTGCGGATAGACTACAGATAAAGGTTAAAGATGTGACCTTACGAGTGGACATGGATCTCCGGCACGATGGGCCCTTGAAGAGAAGTGCTGGGAAACCGGACCCAATAACGGGGCTGTTGACGATCCGGGAATTCTCTGTCGATGGAGTGACCACCGCTCCTTCCAGCGAACCTGGAACACCGACGTCGAAGACAAAAAGGAGGTTAATTTCGCTCTCCGACGTTCATGGGTTGCTGGTGTCGGATCCTGTCGTCTTCTCTAATTATTCACGTTTTGCTGCGCCTCCATCTCCGACGACCACTCATTCCAAGGCAAGCCAGACGCCGAGTAGAGCTCCGAGTAGAGAGTCGAGTAGGGTTCTAAGTAGAGCCTCGAGCAGAGCTCCCTCGCCTCCTCCGCCTCCGGAATCCCCCAGTCCTGGCTCTGCCCTTGCCATGACCCGCTCAACAATTTTCGAACAACCTCAGGTTTCTGCAAGCACCCATGCTCAGCACACGGAGGATCATGGTCAGCATATGCAAGAGTCCTACGTCTCCGATGGTCGATTTTCGGACGCGGGAACGGAAGCAGAATGTGGAAGCGAAGGCTATCCGGAAGACTATCCTGGTGTTTCGGATAGTCAGTATGATGATAGGATTCTAGACAATCCGGCATATCTTGATGAAGTCTTTAGATCTCAGCTCGACGATGATATCGAAGACTCAACTGTCCTTCCTCCGAGCGTGTTAAATCCTTCTGCCAGCGGTGGAGACGCCCACACCCCACGCCCCCAAAGTCCGCAATCGAATGCCTCTGGTGGTGTGACCGGATCCCGTCATATGGAGACATCGAGGCATTCAGCAGGTAATGGATCCCGGCTTTGGGGGAGCCGCGAGTCCTTGCACGGACACCAACCTGAAGTCAACTCCGAAGTGCAACGGGAGCTTGTCGAGACAGAACCCCGAACACCATCACCTGCCAGACTTCAAGACTCATCGCGCCGCAGAAGCCCAAGTGAAGAAGCTCAGCGACTCGTCTCTCAACCCTCTGGCCCTGGCAGCTCCAGTTCGCAACATGGATCCCCAAATGAAGAACTCTCAGAGTCAAGATTGTTTTCCCATGAAGAGGCCGAGAGCATGTATATGAGCGCCGTTAGCTATGCATCGGCCTCGCGGAGCTACGTCCCTAACATACCAGGAGCCTGGGGATCACCAAAGTCCTCCATAGGCAGCGTCACGGATGCGCGCACGCCTGAGCCGAGCGTTGCTATGACATCCGCCGATCCTACTACAGGCGATTTGCCTGAAGTGATTGTTTCAACCCCCAAGCTCAATGTTCGATCTGGCACCTCAAATGATCAGGCTTTGAAAACTATGCCCGGAGAGCAAGAAGAAACTCTGGATCCGTTCTCACCACCACTGGACAAGCTTACGAACGTCTCTAAGAAAGTGCTTCACATTGACAAGATATCGATACGGATTCCTTCTAACGGCATTGTGGAGAAAGCAGCCGATGCGTCATCTATGGCGCGGAGAAGACAAGGTGGCAGCGATATGAAGGATTCAGTGAGCTTGTCGGAATCTGTGGCTTATGATGAGCTTATGAGCTCAAGAGCCAACTTTCCGAGGAGATCTCACCAGGATTCTACAGAATCCTCCTCTCAGTTCGAGCATGGCGAACAAAGACCACCTCATTCTGCGGATTGGAAATCCGCGGACACCTCGCATCCTACCGATGATTCCGATACAATTGCGGTTGAGGTTGCCTCGGTCGCAATCCAATTTGATATTGCCACTGGGTGGCTCTTAACGAAAATGGGCCAGAGAATATTGTTCGCCTATAGTGGCAATGGCGGTGAAATACGTGCAAGTCAAGCTTCTCAAGGAGACGCGCAGAGTTCGATGCCCCTCAGTTTTACTCTCGGAAGTTGTTCTGTTAAGTTTCTGGAGCATTTGCCGGGCTTCGCATATCCTCCACAGAAGATGGCATCTCAGTCTCCTACCTCAGGCTTCTCTTCTCTGGAGGACATCGTCCTGCGAGCGACAGTGTCCGGATTGAGTGCTCATCTGTCAGTCGACAATGGTACTACAAAATTCCGTTTAGACTTGTCCAAGTTCGCCTTTGGGTTTGCTTCCGAGGACCTGCTTTCATTTGACGAGAGTCTCAAAATGCGAGAGTCAACGAGGGACCTATTGTCACCTGTACGTGGCGATATCTCCCTGTCTGTTACCAAATCTGTAGACGCTGCAAGAGTCAATCTTACGACACTTCCAGTACACTTGAATCTCAATATCCAACGGCTTGAGGAAGTCTTGGGATGGGTTGGTGGATTGAGTACGATTCTGGAGCTTGGAAATTCTATGGCATCAGTGTCAACAGTGCGAGGAGCAAAATCTGAGCCCAGAAGACCACAACGTGGCGTGCATTTTGAGCCGGTCCCTTCTCCATCTCAATCCGTCTCTGCAGCCAACTCTCTTCCCTGGAAAGTAAACGCTCGACTTGGTGGCCTTGTGATCGATCTCGTCGGGGAAAGTCAGACTATCAAGCTGAAAACAACCGCTGTCAAAATTGTCAGTAGGTTTGAGCTAATTGGGATGCAAATTGATAAGGCAAAAATCAGTGGACCATTCCCGGTTGACAAGCGCAGCGACGCCCTTGCGAAGATCAACCTGAGCAATATCAGGATCGAATATCTCTATTCTCCAAAGGAAGTCGATCTGGATCGCCTCCTGTCATTGATAACGCCTTCCAAGGACAAGTATGAAGAGGATGATGACATTATGCTGGACACGCTGTTACGGCAGCGCAGGCAGGGTGCCGTGCTTCGTGTCACCGTTGCCGCAATGAAGACCGTTGTCTCTCGCACTGATGATCTGGAGGCTCTCTCGCAGCTTGGAAATGAGCTGGGCAAGCTGTCCACTGTCACCAAATATCTCCCAGAAGATGACCGGCCAGGAATTCTGACGTTGGCTTTGATTAGAGAACTCGAAAGTCAAATCCATATTGGGGGCAAAATAGGAGATATCCGCCTTCTTTCGAGCAACCTCGAGGTGGCTCATATCAGCATCCCGTCTCTCATTGCCGCCCAGATCGGGACAGTGTCGCTGGTGAGGAACGAGGTGGAAGAGCTTATAGGGGAGGCATTGCCTCTAACAGCGGGGCAACCTCAAGCGCAACCGCCTTTGCCGATGATAATGGCTCGTTTCATCGCAGATGAGATGGACCCTACCGTCAAAGTCAAACTCTATAATCTTCGTGCGGAGTACACTGTTCCCGCGATTGTTGCTTTACTGGGGTTGAGCGATGAAGCAGCAGCAGAAGACCTAGCCGCGAATATGGCAAAGTCAGTTGTGAACCTTACGGAGCTGCAAGGTTCCCGACAGGGCGCCTTTGGCTTGCCAGCACAGTCTTTTGTGAATCCCGAAATCTCCAAAGCCTCCTCGATGCCTTCGAAACTTGCAGTTGCCCTGCGGGATTGTGTTCTCGGACTCAAACCGCGTGACACCCCTGCGAAGGCTCTAGTCCTTTTCACATACGCCAAATTTTTCGGTGCCATTTATGGGGAGAAACCCTCCGAAGCTACTTTAGATCTCAGGAAGGCGTCTCTCATGATCATCGACGATGTTCAAAATGTCGGCTTGACGAACAATTTACACCGGCATAGGTCAGCCGACACGCAAAGTGGCCATGCCAAAGCCTTCATCGATATGGGTTATGTACCTGTCTCCTACATATCGTCGGCTATGGCTGTAGTGAAAGTGGTGCAGCTAGACGAGGACGGCAAAAAATCGCTGGATTTGGAACTCAGGGACAACTTGCTCATCCTCGAAACATGTGCCGACTCCACGCAGACCCTAATCAACATCTTCAATGGGCTGAAGCCACCTGCGCCGCCGAGCACGGCCCTCAAGTATCGGACTGAGGTCATGCCCATTCAGGACATGCTTGCATCGTTCTCCGGTGATGCCTTTGCCACGGAAGATCCCCATGCCAATTCTCCGGAGCACGAGACAAGCGGTGATGTGGAAGATGAGCTTGAATACGTGAGCGACTTTTATCCTTCCAAGCCGCAATTCGACGACATGCTCAGCGGCAGCATGACCGGCTCTGCTATGGCAGCTTCACAGTCAAAAGGTCCTCTCGATAGCTTCTATTCTCACAAGGTCACGTCAAGTATCTCAGAGCTCGAATTCCAGGACGATCACTTCGCCAGGAAGTCTGCTGTCGGAGGCACAGCGCATAGATGGGACTCGGCTCATAATACGTACGGGCTTGCAAATGACGTAAAGCTGCACGGAAGTCCTCTGAGAGTCAGAGTCCGCGACGTCCACGTCATCTGGAACCTATTTGATGGCTATGACTGGCAAAAGACGCGCGACACAATATCGAAGGCTGTCAGGAATGTCGAGATGAAAGCTACGGAACGGCGTGCCAGGGCAGCCGGCCGCAGGTCTCCTGGGGTCGATGAAGAAGAGGAATCGGTCATTGGCGACTTTCTCTTTAATTCGATCTATATAGGCATACCTGCGAATAAGGACCCTCGCGAACTTTCCAACGAGGTCAATCGTAACATCGATGATTTGGTCAGCGAAACGGGCAGCTATTCCACCTCGACTACTGTAACCGGGGCGACGGCACGTCAGAGTCGATCCTCTTCGGTGAAGGGCAAGAAGCTCCGTCTAGCTAGGAGCAAGCATCACAAGATGACCTTCGAGCTGAAAGGTGTTTCTGCCGATCTGGTCGTCTTCCCACCGGGCTCAGGGGAAACCCAGAGCTCTCTGGATGTGCGTGTCAATGACCTCGAGATATTCGACCACGTTCCCACTTCGACATGGAAGAAGTTTGCGACCTACATGCATGACGCGGGAGAAAGGGAAAGTGGGACAAGCATGGTGCATTTGGAGATCTTGAATGTGAAGCCGGTTCCTGAACTCGCCGCATCGGAAATTGTCTTGAAGGTAAGCATGTCATCAGCCTATTATATTCCGCTATTCGTCCTAACATTTGATTTCAGGCTACCGTCCTTCCTCTCCGTTTGCATGTTGATCAAGATGCATTGGATTTCATGAGTCGATTTTTCGAGTTCAAGGACGACACGGCGCCCGCTCCAAGCGCTCCCGGCGATATACCATTTTTGCAAAGAGTAGAAGTCAACGCAATACGAGTCAAGCTTGACTTCAAGCCGAAGAGAGTTGATTATGCAGGTCTCAGATCCGGGCGTACGACCGAGTTCATGAATTTCTTCGTCCTCGATGGGGCGGACATGGTCTTACGGCACGTTATTATTTACGGCGTTTCTGGATTTGACAAACTGGGACAGACTCTCAACGACATTTGGATGCCCGATATCAAGAGGAATCAACTCCCTGGTGTCCTTGCAGGCTTGGCTCCGATCAGGTCTCTGGTCAACGTTGGAAGCGGAGTGAAGGACCTGGTGGTAATCCCTATGCGCGAGTATAGGAAAGACGGTCGGATTGTGCGGAGCATCCAGAAGGGTGCTCTTGCGTTTGCCAAGACGACGACCAGCGAATTGGTAAAGCTGGGTGCTAAACTCGCCATTGGCACTCAGACTGTCCTCCAGGGGGCGGAGGAACTCCTCAGCGCACCGAGTGGACAGCCAGCTATGCGCCATGTCTCTCCTGATGGGCGCTTCGAGGACGACGACTTCGACGAGGAGGAGACGAAAAAGATCTCGCTGTACGCCGATCAGCCAGTTGGAGTCCTCCAGGGTCTCCGTGGCGCATTTAGCAGTTTAGAACGCGACCTGCTGATGGCTCGAGACGCGATAGTGGCTGTTCCTGGAGAGGTGATGGAGAGTGGCAGCGCCACTGCTGCTGCAAAAGCTGTCTTGAGACGTGCTCCAACTGTTATCCTGCGGCCGGCCATCGGAGCGACCAAGGCTGTGGGACAGACACTGTTGGGAGCAGGGAATACTTTGGATCCGAGCAATAGGAAGAGAATGGAAGATGTAAGTTACCAACAAGTTCTCTCTATCTTATTTTGGGCGGTGCTGATGGTTCGTTTCCTTTTACAGAAGTACAAACGATATTAAAGTCTCGTGTCACGGAATATCCGTACACCGAATTGGTTTTTTTACGCTATTTGTTTCCTGGCTGCAACGAACTTTGGCGTTTGTGGACAGTCAAGTCGATCGATCTCAAGTTAACGAACTGGCTTTTTTCTGCGCTATTAAGGAGCAATCAATATCCCCCACGTTACAAGTTCCTCGATTGGACAGGCACCTATTGGGATTTTTTCGCTTTTGCTTTCTGCATTACGGTTGTCTTGTTGGTTCTGTTCCATTTAACTATAACGCAGTATGCAGTACATACAAAGGTACAGAACAGGAACAGGAAGGTAAACATGGGATGGGATGGACTTTTTTTCTTTGATTGATTATGATGATGGTTACTTATGATGATGCTTATGCGTGTGCATTACGGACATAACAGATTGATGTTGATGTTGCTGGATTTGAGATTTTTTTCCCCTTTTCCTTTTTTGCCCTCTCGGCATGTGTTTCTAGGAAATGGGATGGATTATATAGCATTCTTCAGATTGGCAGGGTGAGATTGTGAATTTGAAAGGTTTAATTAATTGATTAGTTAATTTAATAGGGCAGGCACATGTCATCTGTGTGTTTTGCGTGTTTGTGTATATGTTACCGAAGAAATTAATTGATTCAGCTGTGACTGAATTATTGTATCTATCTATCAATCTGCATCGCAGTCACAGCCCTGTAGAGCTGCTAAGCCAGCATGGGATGGATCTATCAGACCACAGTTCAGCTCAGCTCAGCCTTGTAGGGCTGACCCGGTCAGTTTGTCCTGATCATTGGGGCGATCAGATCTGGCCTCCAGAGCCGTACAGAGAACGTTAAATAGTAGTGGCATAATATGTACATGTACATGTACAGTAAATGATTTAGACCTGGTAGCAAGTGCTCATCACCAATTCTAAGTAATTCACCAAGAAATTCTAATAAGTTCACACGAAGAAGGGATTTATTTAGACGAGAGTTCTATGTATGTATTGTACGCGGACCTAGCCGCTAGTTTTGAACGGATTCGCTGCCCTGGGACCCTTTTTCAGTTTCTGCTCGTGTAACGCTAATAATGTAAGTCGTTTCTACCAATACCAAGCCGTGTGAATGCAGATACAGGAAGCTGATAGATCATGGAGGGAATCTCGAATAAAGGTAGATAGATCCCCAAGAGCCAGGAGGTTGATGTCTACTTACTGTATGAAATGGGGCTATTTTGTGCGCCTGTAGGTTAGTAAAAAGTAAGCTATTAATATTCAAATTAAAAAAAAAGGCGTCGAGAGGGTGGGTTCTTCTGCAGCCGCTGATTCGGGCAGCTTGTGAGATGCGCTGAAGATGTTGTCAGGCGGAACGGAACTTCCTTTGTTGTGCCGCAAGCAACTAACATCATCACGAGGACGTCAAGTTGATGTCTCCAAATGAAATGTATGTACTGTGGATGTAAAGAAGGGGGGGGTATCGAGGTAAGAAATGGGTTTTGCGCTTCAACTTTCTTTTTTTCCTCCTTTTTTTTCTCCCTGAGATATAGACGCTCTCATGTGTGAAGTGAACAGCGTGCTTCGAAAGGTAGATGATAGAAGCTCTGTTTCACTGCTATATTTTTTGCACGTTGCCAGTGAGTGCGCAGGTGTGTACGGAGTATGACGATCAACGTAACTGTAGAAAGAGCGGAAAGCGGCGATCGTCGAGTACGATGAAGGATCCTTCAGGAACCGAAAATAGGTCGATCAAGTGACAGTCCAAGTAGCAAAGCCGCTCCGAATAGCGCGAAAGGAAACGGACGCAACAGAATCCGCTTTAAGCTATATTCTCTCGGTTTACTCGGGGGAAGCTTATCCACTCGCGGGTTCCTTGCAGGTGTGAAGACCATTGGTTCTCCGGACTCCACGATGATATCAGAAACCTGTGCCACGCTGGCTCCACGCGGACTGGGGGGTGTTGTTGTTCTTCAGCCGTATTCCTGTACACCGACGAGGAGACAACGTTCTGCAGCACGACTGGTCAGAGATGTCATGTATGAGGCGAGGCTGACGGACCGCGTTGGGATGTCGGTGCAGACGAGGGCCGCTCTATCGCTATCTAATGGCCACGACGGCATCAGCCGATCTCCTTCGTCGGGTTTGAGGTAAAAGCAGATGTGCGGTCCTTTGGCTTTTGTCTTGCTGCGATCCAATGGGTCTGCGCAACCATGCATTTGTCTAGTAGCAAAGAAAATATCACTTGGAGTATGTGTGTGTGTGCATTGACAGTGTGACATCGGATATGTTCATTATGCGAGAAAAATCTTCTGTTAAGATGGTCCCCTTTCTTGTCTTTCGATCCTCCTTCTATTCCGTCCGGTGCTGTGCTGTTCTCGAAGGACGGCAGTCATGTCAAAGAAGCAAGACTTCTGCAAACATTCTCCAATGATACCCTTGGGTTTAATTTGTCTTTGTCTCTTTTCTGTATGCTGCACCTTTCGATAGGTATGAGCTTGTCATTCGTTAAGTTGATGGTCAGCTAGAAATACATACTGCTTGCTAGGACCTTTGATGACATTGGATTATGATATATGGCATTAACTTTGGGAATTCCATTCAATATATATTTTGCAGAACTACATATAAATCGTTCACTTGGGTGAGTTGCCTTTTCTGAGTTTGATATTCTTCTTGATGTCGAATTGTCAGTATTTTAATGCTCGAGTCCTTTTTATGGTACGTCTGCTGACAATTCCAGGGCAAAAAGACGTTATGCCACTGGATTTAGATGTGGAAAGCTATGCTTCACTTAGAGGTGTAGCGAATTGAATGAAAGTGGTTGTGACGGAGCTTACCGGCCGGGAGTCGTAAGGGTTTGGAAGCGGATAGGTGCTAGACAGGTAGTAAGAGGGGGATTGTGAGGATTCTGAAGCCGTCCAACGAGGGTAGATTCGCTCCACGAGTGATATAGGGACATAGTGAAGAAAGGAGAGAGGGTAGACGGTCATGGAGCAAGAAGGAGACTGCTGCGTTGCCAGCAGCATCAAAACCGCTCGAGATGTTGCTGGATTCGATAACTCCAACCCCCTTCTACGTTTCCCACACACCTTTCCACTACCCCCTACTACCACGCCAGCGCCTTCTTGGGGACTCTCATTTCACGCCCACAATCTTCAGCTTCTTCCTTTTCCCTACGTGCGGTTCAGCCTTGTCAGAGCACTTCTGGACATCTCACCCTTCACAACTACCGCAGATATCTCTCTCATCAAGACGATATTGTTGTCATCCCTGAGGAGCTAAGAAGACGGAAATTGAGGAGAAAGATAGCTGCCTCGAATCTCAACCGAACACGAAGTTGTCGAGATCCTTCTCTGTCGCCGTCTTCTCCCACGTCCCCAGCTCCATCAAGTCCGCTTCCTTTATCTTGCTCACTTTCCCAAACTGTGATCTCCCAGCAGGGTGAGCAGGAACCTGAGGATCTCCATGGTTCTGTCTGTAAGTACCTTTTTAATCTTGTCAAATGATAAAAGGGAACACATCTCATTTGTGAAGCTTTGTTTTCTCCTTGTCCAGAAGAGCTCAGTGTGACGCCTGAGCAGACCGCGACGCGTCTTATACAGAACACAACAAGACTGGTACGCTACTTCATCACACTCCCATGTCATTTCTCATCTCCTTGTTGTCTTCTTTTTATGAGCTGAATGACGCGTTAGAATGCATTTCGACATCGGCTTCAGAACGTCTCAAGCCCACATAACTCTTTATCTTCGTCTCACACTAAGTCTTGCTCAGATTCAATCCTATTTGATTTGGAGAATTTCAAGGCGACTCTCCAGCAAGAAGGCGTATTGTTCGAGATCATAAATCCTCGACAGTCTCTGGAACTTGCTCGGATAGTCTCGTCCCCTAGCACTAGGTGCCAGTCTTACGACTCCTCTAAAGTTCAAGGAATATCGGTCGTCTCAGCAAGCACCATGTCATCCGGCGAAGAGTCTTCAATGCGTCCGTCGAAGTTGCAGCCTGAAGATGCGCAGCGGCGTCCGACTGCACCATTGAGGTGGTTACTCAACGATCTGCCAAGCGCGCACACATCTATTCCACGGGCTCAGGGTCCGAAAATACCGTCTCCTTCTCCCGGATTGATGAATTCGGATGATCCTTTCGCGCACCTTCCTCGCTGTAGAGACCTGCCATGTACACCAGCTCACTTGATCCGTCCAGGCCCCCTTTACAACCAGCCAGGCCAGGTCCAGGCCTTCCCTTTTGATTCTCAATCAGCAGGATCACCACCAACGGCCCTAGAAGAGGACGAGACTGTTCTAAATGCTAGCACCCCGGCAACCACTCATAATCGGTCCAGCAAGACTTCGCTAAGCAGCGTAAAGAGTCTGACAGAGAAGTTTGCCAAGATCTTCGTGAAGCCATTAAAGCAAGTTGATGCCGCCAAAGATAGGGTGTCTAACAAGTTCCTTGCACCTCGACCCAAACTGAGCCGCACTGAAAGCATTCATCGAAAGCCCAAGAAGCTGTCGAAGAAAACCGGCGAATCAAAGCCAGGTGTGAGCGCCGAGTCAGGTGAAAGAGACAAGAACAATTTGGTATGCCAAAGCGCTCGTCCTCTCAATCGGGATTTGAACCAAAATCAACCAAATTTCCACGGTGCTCGCGGCCGGGTTGAGAAGTCCACTGCGATTAATGATGTTATCCGGAAGGGATCTGTAAAGGGATCTAAAACGCGCTTCGGCAAGGACCCCGTCTGGGCTGCTGCCAGACGTCGACAGAGTGTGTCTATTCCTGCAGAATTTCAAATTCCAAACTCTGACTCTGAAGAGACCGATTCTGAAGACCGGAGTATTGATGAGGAAGTTCAAAGAAAGGCTCGCATTGGCTTGATTGGCGAGACTCCAGAAACTCCTCTCCCTTCAGTCACAGAGCGCCTGAATGCCAGCAACGAGGGACACGAAAGTCCTTTGCAGATTGCTCGCCCATCCTCTTCTTCTGGACACATACATCACTTAAACAGGCATGAGGCACCTCTGCACATGAACCCCGTAACGTCGGGTCATCCACATGAGCACGCAGAAAACGACATAGGAGAGCCTGGACCCGCGATCCATGAGGACCAGGGTTGGGATGATGGTAGCTCTCAGCCGGGGCAGGGTGCGGGGCCAAATGCCACTGGCCATAACGCCGTCCCGTTTAATCCATTTGTCAACCAGGGAAGCACAGGCACGAGCCCTGCATTCATTCCGTATGTGAACTCGGTCGGGACACTTGACGCGTACGTACCAGGGCAGTTTGGACCTGCCGGTCGTGTCCGTCGAAGTAACAGCACACAAGCTTCGATACATGATTCTCACTCCAATGCTGGGGAGCAGGTTCCAGCGTTTCTCAGAGAGATCCCGGAAGTTCGTGTCGAAGAGAGAGAATCTGGTAGACTTCAGAGCTCCTCAAGTCAGCCGCAAGATCATGGACCTGAGGAGAGTCAAACCTTGCCCAGTCAGCGGCTTGGGGGACGCACTTCATCCTCCACTTTGAGATCTCGTTTTAGACTGCCTTCTGGACTGAGAAACATGAGAAGCATAAGCACTTTGCGTAGCCGTGTTCGACACAACAGGTTCCCTTTGGGACAGGACCAGAGTCGGGTGTTGGACTCACATGAGAGTGAAACGACGGAAGATGATGAACAGGACTGGGAGACAATTGCAGAGAGTCAGCAATATCTAAGAGACACGTTTGGCACGTTTGCCGGGCACGCAGGCCCTCGCTCTGGATACGCAGATTCTTATACACAGCTGGGACAGGCAGTGACAGGAAGCAGTCTGGCCAACTTCTCCAGCCGCGGCAGTCTAGCACAAGAGGAGACAACCAACTGGACTCCTATAAATTCTCCTCCTCAGCCCATTTCCTTTTCTCATCCTCCATCTCTCCCTTCAAATGCCGCCGATCTGCGTGCTGCTCGCAGAGCTCTGCCACATTCCCGCCGTCTTGAACCTCGCGGCGGACGTTCTGCTTTTCTTGAGCAGGGGGCTGATCCTGGCCAATCAGCCACATTCGGCGAGGCCAGAAACCAAAACCGAGACGATTGTAAGTTCAACTTTCCTGAACAAATCTACATCCCAGAGGAAGACACAAATGAGCACATGAACTCCATGAACTTCGACAGAATTGCTCTTATCCAATCCAGTGGTCGTCAGCTTTCCTCCATCACACCTTTCCCACCAAGGATCCAGACAGACACTTCTTCCAATTGGGCTACCCTCACCCCTACCCGTCAGGATTCTTCTGTTTTTGGCCACTTCCCCTCATTTCCATATCAACGACTCTCCTCTTCTCAGAGCTGTTTTCGCACAAGCTGTCAAGATGTGTCTTTTCGAAATTCTCTGTCTCATCGTACTTCCACAAGTCTGCCTTCTACCCAACTGCATAGCAGCATAACAGTCCATAAGGTTCATCATGGAAGCAGAGTGGCTGATATCAACAGAAAAAGGAGGGCAACATTCTCTGGCTTGCCCCTCAATGATAATCTCGGGGCAAGCACCGCCGCCCCCAGTACCGCAGCCAATTCCGTCGCTCGCAATTCCGCTAGAGCATCTAAGCGGAAGCCGTCAGATGCTCAGGTACGAGAGCGTCTGCGAGCCATGGACACTGTTGTCCTGGCCGACATTGCTCGGCCAAGGGCCTCAGTGCTGCTTTGGGACCTCCAAGGTTCCAGCCCTAGACGGCAGGGTACTACTGCCGCCAGTGGTGACGAAGAGACAGCTTGCTCATCCCCAGCGGTCTGGTACTGGTCCTCGCCCGGTTACGTGTTCCCGGAACCTCCTCGTCTCTCCCAGGCGCCGCAGCGCCACGCTCAAGCGTCGACGATGTCAAACATCGTTGTCCAGAGGCGCCTGGGTAGAGTGCTTCTCGGAGTCCTATCACTTTTGCCTTTGGCGGGGTGGATAGTCGTGACCCTCGTCGGCCTAGGGGTCTCTGGCCCCGACCGCCTGATGAAGTGGTACTCTAGGGGTGTCGTGGACTCATTCCACGACCGGGAGAGGAGGCTTGCGAGGTGGGCGTGTGGGATATACGTCGTTGTTCTCCTGGTGGCTGTGTTCGTTCCAACCGTGGTGGTCCTTGTGGTAAGAGCACGTTGAGTGTTCGGTAAGTCTCATTTGTCCTCCACGTTGATAATGCGTAATCGGCCTGGTTTGCTAATATCTGGGGATAGGTCGTCATCTCTGTGAAGGAATCTCAGCTCCTAATTGTTTTTTCCTCCGTTGTTTATTTTGGTTGGATCCGGGAATGAAATGGGGGAAAGGGAAGGGGAAGGGGGATTTGATGATAGCTGCTCGTGGTTTCTGAGAATGGTCATGGTGATGTCTGTCTTGCTAATTTCTTAAGATAAAGCCCAAGCGACGATTTATGAATTATATTTGATTCGCGGAAGCATGCAGCAAAGGCAGAAAGGGAATAGAGCTTGAGCATTGTGTCTGTCTTCTCGCCTTTATGGTGCTCGATACTGTTTTGCGTGGCTAGGACTGCCCTTTACACTAAACCTCCTTGAATACTTCACTACAGGAAAACAAGGCATGTTATGTTAATGTAAAAAGCATGAAAGCATTTTCTGAATTAAGCTTACCTCAAATCATGTATACCTGGAAAGCTATAGAGTAAAGAGCAAATATGCCACCAGTGACACAGTCCATGACTTATAAATCAGTGATTGTGTATCTGACACCTGAGCCTATTGAAATGAATAGATCATGAGTAGGTTTCCTCTCCCTTTGTGCGCTACAAATAACGCATGCCTCTTAAAATGTTTAGTCAGAATCCACCTTATCGAGCGATAATCCTCGATGGTCTAGTGGTTATGATTTCCGCTTGTCACCTTCTGGGAGCAAGCGCGGGAGACCGGGGTTCGATTCCCCGTCGGGGAGGGAATTTTTTGTCCTTTTTCTCATTATTTAGTATAAAATAGCAGTGTTCAAATTAACTTTTTGATAATAGCACTTCCGTGTTTCTAATCTCTATATGAACTAGTTTTATTAACATCTTGTAAAATTCCAGTATTACACAAGTTAATATCTCCCTCCACGCCTCTTCTCATTTTTCCCCCTTTTTCCTCTTTTTTTCCTTTTTTTTGGATTCGACAGAGCTAGTATTCACTAGTATGAAGCGGTAAGTGAAGACACATAATATATAATCCATAGGAGCATACATATACCCTCATTGAGCGCTGTCTAATCCATATTTGGGTAGATCATAGGTCGATCCCTAAGATGTTTTTGCCTTTTTCCTTTTCCTTCTCTCTCTCTTTATCTCTCTCTTTCTCTCTTCCTTTTTTCAAAAACCATAATACCGCCGCTACGTTCCGGCGTTTCATGATTTTGATGATTTTAATGAGTAAGGGGAGGCGAGATGGGGCAGGGGTTTCGAGTAGGGTGTAACGACAGGCCTAGATAACTAGACCTAATAGGGCCGTTGGTTTATCTTGAAGACAAGAAACAAGGGGGTGAGCAATATAATAGTGAGAATAGCCTGTGTTACTAGCAATGTCTATACGACAGGT
>Ga0207841_1000111_pt1 | contig 95321 bp, 66 predicted proteins | sample HigsolmetaGSP18D_FD_184846 | JGI IMG/M metagenome (GOLD analysis project Ga0207841, IMG submission 184846) | High solid enriched microbial communities from the Joint BioEnergy Institute, USA - SP1-8-D (SPAdes) | ecosystem: Engineered > Bioreactor > SSF (Solid state fermentation) > Aerobic >... | reverse complement strand
GCAGTACGCCCGCGTAGGCGGTTGTAGAGTGTTGAATGTGGCACATTATATGCCTGTGCAGCAGCCCGTATGCTTTTAAATTGACCATCATTGAAAGCTTTAATTGCAAGCAAGATATGGCCCTCTTGATGAACTGCTGAATCTGCTGTTTTGCGTGGCATTTTGGTGGTTGAAGTTGATGAGCGCGTCGCGTAGTTTGGTGGGGTGTTTCGCTCGGTGATCAATTACGTTAAGGCCTATATCATCTGCAAATGATAGGGCCTGTATCCCTGGGACAGTATGGCCCCAAAGACTCCGCTCAGGTAGATCACAAACAGTATGGGGGATACTGGAGACCCTTGGGGGACCCCTGAGTTAATGGGGTGCTCTGGGCACTGATGACCATCAACTATCAACTGAACCCTCTGGTCAGCTAGGAATGATTGTATTCAGCAGATCAGGTCCCCATCTAACCCTAACTCCCCCATCCTTCTAACTAGCTTGGCTGGGTTCACATGGTCAAAGGCTTCCTTTACATCCATGAAAAGAGCCCCTGCAAGCTGCATCTGTCCCCAGCCCTGGTGCACCTTCTGGATCAGGCATGCCACAGCATCTATGGCACTCTGGTGCCTGTGGCTTCCCATTTGGCCAAGATGTAGGACCCCCATGGTTTCACAATAGTTGGATATGGCCTCTGCTGCTATCTTTTCTATAACTTTCCCCAGGTAGTTGAGCAGGCTGATCACCCTATATGCTTTGACTAGGGTATAGTCAGGCTTATTGGGTTTCCAGAGCAGGATCCCCTTTGCCACTTTTCATGCCTGGGGATGAACCCCTAGGCAAAGCATTGCCTAGCCAATGCCACTATCCAGAGGCTGTCCCAGCTCCATAGGAGCTGTAGGGCTCAGAAGTTTAGCCTGTCTATCCTCAGGACTTTCTGGATTGCCTGGCTAAATAAGGCACGCTGTGCTGTCTCTTCCTTAACCTGAGTGTGAATCTTCCCACAGGAAAGGTCTTCTTGAGGGCTCTCTCTAGGGGCTGATGGGAATGCCACCGCCCGGATTAGGGCCTCCTTCTCAGTAATAGTGGTCGCCACCTGGCCCTGGGGGCCCCGGAGGGTAGGGGTTGTACTTGAAGCCTTCAGGGTGGTATACTGGAGGGCCTTCCAGCATCAGGTAGCATCCTCTGGGCCTAGGCGGTCCCTAGATTCCAGAGGCCCTACTAGAAAGGCTTCCCAGCACTTCCGCTTTGCCTGGTGTATGGCTCTATAGGAGATGTTTCAGGCTTCTCAATGTTCACTACTCTAAGGTCCCTATGTGCCATGCCTGCCTTGCCTGGGCATATGCCCCTCAGGCCAGCTTGATTTCTGCTAGCCACCAGTGTTTTGAGTAGGGACATATCTGTATTGGTTTGGCAAAACAGTTCAGGACTGCTGTTATAGATTCTTGGATCCTTGAAGCCTCCCTTTCTATATCCTCCTCTGAACAGGCATCTGTTAGGGGTGGATTGCTAGCAGCAAGTTCCTTCTAAGCTTGTGTAGCCTTCTCTAAGGCTTCCCTGTCTGCCTGAAGGGCCTGTAACTGCCAGCCAGTTGCTTCCTTAACTGTCTCTGTAGATGCTTTCTTTATGGGTTCCCATTCCATAACTATGACCTCATGGTCTGACCCTGTAGGATGATTGCAATCCACAAACCATATAGAGAGGGGCCCTACTTCTGATTTGGTTAGGGACAGGTCAATGAGATACTCCTGGTGTTGACTTTGGCCGAGTCAGGGTATCTGGATTGTTATTGATATAGAGGTTGAATCCTTCAATTAGGGCTTTCATGGGGCCTGCATTAGTCCGAGCCCTTGCCTGGGGGTTCTGTACAGGGCTATATGTATTGAAATCCCCTAAGAGTAGGCACCTTCCCTCAATAATCTGGTCCCAATTGGCATCCTCAATGGCCTGTCTGCGCCTGGGATTTTCCCCTTGCCAGCAGCATTCAGCACCAAGCCAGTTATCATAGCAATTCACTATCTGGGTCCTCTGAATCCTTTCCCGGGCCCTACCTAGCTCCCAGATATCTAATGCCATTAGATATGGGTGATCTAGGAGGTCAGTACAGGCCTCTATTGCCAGCTTGTTAAGTAGATTCCTGCAGACAGCAATAACCACCTGTGAGTCCCTGTGCTCCCCTTTCTCAGGCCAGTATAATAGGTATCCCTCATGCCTAAAATCCCTCTCAACATAGTGTTCCTGCAGGCAAGCTAGGCCCATCCCTAGCTGAAGCCCTAGCTCCAAGGCCGCAATTGTGATTGCATAGGCCTTGCGGCAGTTATGTTGTATTACTAACATTCTGCTATAGAGCTAGGTCCTGTGCCTGCCCTAGAGGTCTGAACATTCCCTATATCCACATCTCCCTGTATGATTAGGGTCTTTGGGGCCTGTGGAGGCTGGGTATTCTTAGGTTGGGGCTGAGAGGTCACCCTCTCAGGGGCTTGAGTGACTTCTTGGCTTGCTACTACCACTGTAAAGTCTGGTGAGCTTGATATCATTGCCTGCACTGATTTCTGACCCCCTAGGGGGCTTGCACTTGGTCCTCTCTGCTTGCTGAGGCGTTTCTGTGCTTCTTGTATCTTAGGGCAGGTCTCTGTTGTTGCTGAGTGTGGGCCACCACAATTACCATATTTGGCAGACATATGTTGACAGGTGTGACGGCGCCCAGTCATAGTATTATTAGCTAAAACTATGGTAGCTTATCATACAGAATTGAAAGCATGAGAGGAAAGGAAAGAAATTGCAGGGCTTTGTGTAGCACAATATATATAGGCAAGTAGGACCAGCAGTATCCCAGAGACGAAGGGATGCTCAACACCGCCTACCCTACCGCCTAGATGTCTGCCGCGCCGTCACAACAGGCTATTTCTGGCTTTGTAGTGCAGTTAATCACTTTACAGACATGGTCAGCTCCTTCATGGGGCCCTGTGCAGATAAAGCATAATAGTGGATAGTCCCCACAAGCCCTGAAGCTGTAATGCTCAATCTTACAGCACTGTGGGCATACTGTATCTGCCCCTAGATCCCAGTAATGTTCTGTTTGGTATTGGGACCCCCCAAAGCAGATTCCATTGATCAGGATCTTCCTGGATTCTTCTAGGGAGCCTACTGTAATCACTATAGTAGAGCCCTTTTGCTCCCAAATTTCCTCAGGGTTTTGAAGCCATATGGGGTCTCACTTCAATTGATATTCCATTCCCAGTTCAATTTCTTCACAGGCAAGACCTAGCCTGTTGGCCAGATATTGCCTAGTTGGTATCCTGTGCACCTTGACCTTATACCATTACTCAGAAAGTTCCACCAATACCACTGCTGGGTCTGCTTGCTGGGCTGCTGCCACTAGGAGGTCCCTATAGCTGGGGACCAGCATCGACCCTAAGGATCCCTTTTCAAGTAAAACTGATATAGCCCCTGTTGCTGTATAGCCCATATCCACTACCCAGATGAAGCCTGGGAAGCCTTTCTTTGCTAGGGCCCTATTAATGGCCAGTATGACCTCTTCACATTCTGCCTTGGGAGCTGCCAGCCCCCTGTCTCTTCAGAAAAGAAGCCTGTGGGCTTCCTTGTTCTTTTCTTTGACTGGCACTAGGCTTTCTAGTTGCTGTGGCTTCTCAGGGCCACTAGTATTGCTTGATTTTTGAGCCTCCTTCTTCTGTTTGGCTGACACCATCTGCCATTCCTGGCCCCCAGGCCCAGTGGCCATCAGGGCTGCCATGTCTGCATATGAGGTTCCTTTCTTTGCCAGTTGTTTCGGGGCTTCCAGGGGTCTCTGCATCAGGGTCTTTGGCGGCTGGTCTTTGATCTGGCTGTTGCTTCTGACTCTGCTTGCGGCTCTGCTTGCTGGTCTGTGCACCTGGTCTGGGTGAGCTGGCAGGTCTGATATAGGGGCTTGCTGGGTGGTTGCCATAAGCTCTGTACGAAGCTTGCTGACTTCTAGTTCTAGAGAGGAGATCCTCCCTAGATAGTGCTCTTCCCGGACCTGTTGTTCTGCCTTCCAGTTGTTCATAACCTCCATAAACTGTGCCCATATCATGTCTAGGTCCCCCTGGCATACTTGTTGCTGATTCTGAGCTTGCTGCTCAAATGCTCGTTCCACATTGCTTGCTAGGACTTGGAGCTGCTGGCTAATATCTGCCAGAGCAGGTTGGTATGCCTCTTTGCCCCTCAGGGGTCTCTGGGTGGTTGCTTGTCGTAGTTGTCTAGCTATATTGCGGCCTTTGTTGGCCTGGCTCAGTATCTTGCTATTCCCTGGAGTCTGGCGGGGAACCTGCTTTTTCCTGATCATTCTCAGGCCCATTCTCACTCGTAACCAGCCCTAAGGGTCCTGGTAGATTCCATCGGCTTGGTGTTGGGGTGTCTGGCACCCCCAGGATCTCCATGAGCTGGCTTGCCGCATGGCTGTTTGCCGGGGGTGACGCGTGAATAACACCACCACCATGGGGATCAGGGGGTTCCATGGTGGTTTCTTGGGGCCTAGGGGCCTCTCTGAGTTAAATGACGCGTTAAAAAGACGTGTTTTTTTGTAGATGCTGATTTTTGGTTTTCCTGTTGCTGCTTTTGCCGGATCTGGATTCTATGAGTTAGAAAGTCAAGACCTGGAATAGACAGGCGCTTCTTACTCTCCTGGTTCCAGTCACGCGGAGAGAGGCTGTAATTCCATCTTTGAGAGATATGTACATACCTTTAGAATATGTGCAGGAAAAGCAGGGAATCTACAGTCATGAATCATATCCTGCAGGGAGAGCGTCTAGAGTTCGCATTCTGTCCACAAAAAAAAAATAAAAAATAAAAATAAAGGAGGCATGAAATTGATTAAAAGCACTCACGAGATTGTCACGATGGCTGATTTTGATGAAGGCTCCTGTCCTGTTATTGATGTATTCAAGATGTTCTCTGTAATTGCTTTCGGCGGCAGCACGAAACTCTTGATAGCGATCAAGATTGCTTCCCTGTAGGCAGCAGTTGCCATCATTGCAAGAGTTGGAGTACAATATGCTTTGAGAGAGACAAAAGAAGAGCAAGAAACCATTGCATCTAAGTAAACAGCAGAATGGAAGAATGCTCACTTTTCAGAAGCATTGCTGTTGGCCCAGATGTGGGATGCTGAATATGGGTCAATCATGTCTGTTCACTGCTGCACTGAAGAGAAGAAATAGATCGATGAGATATTTGCCTTAATCTGAGAATTTAAAAATTATCAAGGTGCGGGAAGTGGTAGTTGTTAGATGTATCTTGTATGAATGCTTAGTAAGGCATTTTCGATGCAGTGCTGTGACCACCATGCCCATATGATATTGTATGAGTGTGAAAAGAGGTGTCTTATCTCTGCCTTTTTGTTGCATTGAGCCGTGTGTTGCCGTCCATGTTTCCTGCTTTTGGTTTCAGAAGTGACACACGACAAATGGAAAGAGATTGTCTCAAGACAGCTTGCAGCTACACAACATCGATGTCAGTTTCCGAGACCAGCATCTGACGCAGGTACCCAAAGTCTCCTGATCTTTGGGCTGCAACTTGCATGTTCTATCTTATTTTCTGCCCCTGTCTGTCGATTTCGCCAAGCAGAGGGTTCGAGAGATCGAGAAGCCAGGAACCCAGGGCAATTGATTCTGTCGACTGGAAGATCGACAAGTAACCACTGGTTGGATAACTCAAACTTGTCCATGTCAGTGAGCCAAAATGTTAGCTTTGGCAGGTTGGCCTTTGCAAACTCGTGAGTACGACTATTTGCATTTATTTCTCTTTTTAGGCCACACCTCAAGCGGGTCGCAGGCCAAGAGGTCAAAATGTTGCACACAAAAGGGATAAATAAAAAAAAAGTAAAATAAAAAAAATAAAACATAGCTATATACGTGCGTTCTGCATTGTTCTGCGCTAATAAAAGTGTACGGATCCGGTACAGTGTATAGATGTTACCCCGCAGCGGTGAGCTGTTGTGACAGCGAAGAGGCTGTTTCAGTCTGTGTCCATGGTTTCCAAACAAGGTCCGGCTGAGGCGGGGTGCCGAAAACAAAGTTTGATAGCTCTTTTGCACAGCCTCAGACGCCTAGAATTGAAGATTTACACTGTCAGATCTTTAAATGGCAGGACAAAAACCAATGCAAGAGAACCACCGGAAGTCTACAGGAATATGGCAGGAGCCATTTCCCTTCGACATTTGTGAATACCTTGCAGCGACGCCCCTCGAATGGGATGGGCTGATTGGATGTACTCCGTAAACATGGACATCTGGGATGAGTGGCTCCCGGCATGGGCCCAACCACGTGAAACACGAGCGCCAGGAACCGTGTGACAACACTGGCAGAGTCACAGGTCTCGTGCGGGTTATTTGTAAGATGGATGGCGGTTGAGATGGCCCCGACTTCAATAGTCAGGGATGCTAGCACGCGAAAGGCTGGTGCTGATATGTCGGCGCCCCGAGGCCCCTAATCCCGTTCTCCGAGATTCAGCGTCGATCAGGCACCCTTGTCGTGTCGTGTCCTGCACGATCTCGGATCTCGAAGGGGTTCGTACGAGACAGATAGGCCATAGGGGGTCGTGGCGTCTCCGGCCCTCCGGGCGACGATCTGTCAAGCGGCAAGCCCACCGGGCCATCCCACTTCTCACCTGCAGCTTGCAGGGACAGGCGCATCGATGCTTTTTCGAGACGACAGACAGGGCCAATGGGTTTGCCAACCTGGCGGACTGATCGTCTGGAAGACCCCACCGCGGTGGCCTCAAGCCCGCAAAGCCGCGATTTGGGTCTTCCATACAGTCTCCCGGCGAGTTGACGGGCGGGACTCGTGCGAAACTCTCTGACGTACGCTCGAGCCAGGTGCGACGTGCATTTTCCGTCTTGAGGTGTCACCTAAATCTTGGGTTCGCCGCGTCCTATGGCTGTGCGTGTTGGGTATCGGCACATGCAGCCGAAGCGGACGTTCTGCAGCTGGCTGAGATCCCAACGCACATATGATCATGTCCGTGGATGAGTCTCCTGTCGTTCCAGTGGCTGGATGGGGTCGCTTGTTCGAAGCTGGAAAGGATCCGACGCAGGAAGCGTTCCGTCCTGCTTCTCGAGGTCGGCGACCTGCGGGCGTCCCTGGATGCCGGGCCAGGACCTGTCAACGACGTGTTTCATCTCCCGCAAACGGCGTCATCCTCTGCCCGTCACACTGTCCTGGGAGGGAGGCGAAGAGATGACGTTGCAGGGGGAGCAGGCCATCGTGTCGCTGGTGAGCGCTGCTTGGCAGGCACCGATGGTGGATGCCGGCCGCCTCCCGTGACCGCGATGCTCCGCCGTCTCTTCTTGTCACCGCGTCCACCGGTAGCCGTACCGTACAGCGCTTCAGGGACCGAGATCCACTGTGGCCTTCTCCATGACGGTATGACCTCAGCAGTAACTCTCTCTCTCGCTTCCTGTAGCCCTAGGGCGCTACCGGGCCTCGCCCGTGCTTGTCACTCACGAGGCTGGCTGGGGATCCGCGTGTGTGGAATGGTGCTAACTATGACTAGTTGAACCATCGATCTGAAGACTAAACGCCGTCCTGGGAAGGGGTCCGACGCACGAGAGGTTCCTCCAGCGCTGGAGACTCTCCGCTCCTCCTCCGAGGCCGGGCCCATGTCACGGTTAGTGATGGTCAGCCCTTCCAGCGTGATGTGACATGACAAGTGTGTCGGCGCCGACTTGACACGATGGCCGCCGACACTAGAGCTGTCATATGTACGAGCCAGCGTCTCTCGCACCGAGCTGCCCTCCCGGCCAGATCACCTGGTGTCTTTCATAGCCTGGTAAAATCCAAACTGTGTGCGACGTGGAACCCGGGCGCCACCCGAAGACGACAGACTGCAGTTAATCTTGGGTGGAGACCGACAAAGGATTCCCGACCAGATAGATCTCTGCCATCCCTGCCTTGAAACGTGAGCTGGCAGTGGCATCCCCAGCTATGGCGCCGCAGGTCTCCCGATGAGGCGTGGATCGATCTCTCTGGCTATCAATGGGAGATTTGTGCAGCTACGCCCTGGACGGCGTTGCCGTCATTTCGCTTACTCTGCGGACGGAGTACAGCGCTAAGACTAAGCAATCAGCCATGGCAGTTTCGAATCATCTTTCCAAGGACTGGCTGGACACTTGTTTCTTGTCGACACAAGCTACACTGCGATACTGTGTATGGCCACTCGGCTGCTCAGTTGCATCATGGCACAGCATAGATGTGGGTCTCCCAGCGAGTGATTCATGGCGATCCTTCCCTTGGATTTGGCCTGAAGTTTTTTTGCCCCGTTTGGAGATTTGTCGTTCCCGTGAAGACCTTCCTTGTTCCCCACGATTATTGACTTTTTGGGGCTCCTGAAGAACGTATGCCTTTTTTAACCAGGGACGCTGAGAGGCCCCTCCGATCCCTATGTACCCTCCCGCTTGTTCTACCTACTGTGTCTACTAGATCCAGGCGGTCATAGTCAAGGTCCTCATCCGGCATCCACTTCACTACACGGGCGTATTCAGTACTGGCTGCGTCTCTTAAATGTCCAATCAGGTTTCTAAGCTGTGTTTGAGCCCTGGCGGCGATGGTTCGTCGGGCGCTTGCCATGAGGCTTGTAATGAGGAGCCATCCCCAAAAGAGAGGAGCGACCGTTTCCCAAGTTTCGTTAGTAGTGAGATATGGTGCTACCCTGGATACGTCCAAACCCCATGGCTATTTAATGAGTCGGGCAAACTGTGCTTCCTCCCGTCAAGGAGTTAGCGTGGATTACCGGACTCGGTGCACAGCGCCACCTCGCACATCATTCCTGCGACCAAGTGTCAGATCCCTGGCCAAATCTGTCAAGACAACCTTATGGAACCGTCAGTTCGCAGGGTCCGATTTACGCCCTCTCCCTTCTCCGCTTTGCAGGCCTATAGACTTATGGAGTAGTGACAGTAGTTCTGGCTACTGTACCCACTTCACCCACGATCGTCATTTCGGGGAGTCCCCGTCCTAGCCCTCTATGGGGTTGCTCGGCCAGATGTAACAACGGACGGACCTTGCATTCTATTAAGTTCCCTTCCTGTCAAGAGTTCGTCCTGCAGTTAGCATCTAGGTACATTTTTTTATTCTCTTAACCCCCGTGGAGGCACTCATCACGAAATACCACACCCAGTGCCCCTACCGGCTTTGGCATACTTTGATTCAGCTGTCCTCATCGCGTTTCTGACCAGCTATGCTAAGATAAATCCGCACAAGTTTAGGTGAGTATCTTCTTTTCGGTTCCAGCTGAAATTCTTGTTCTGCGTTGCATTTTTTTTTTCTATATTTCCATTACCTTGGGCGGTGCCCAATCTGGACGTTAGCTAGTTTCTCTGGCTTCCTCGGATTCGAAGGTTCAGACTTGGCCTGAGGCCCCAGGTTGGCTCCATTTCTTTGCGGGTCTGACATCTGAATATACACGAAGGCTTCCAACTTTCCTATGTCCCAGCACCGCAGACCGGAAGAAGATACCAACAATATGGCCGTATCATACGCAAATGGACTTCCCGCCGGTCGCACTCTGACCCTTCCATCCTTTCGAGAGGTAGGATAGAAATCAATCTGCTCAGGATAGGCGTGCAATGTCGCTGACACGTTTATTCTAGCTTCTTCCACCTCATATGCACGAGGAAATAGAGTCAAGTACTTATTACCCGCCGCCTAGACAATATCACGAACGTCCTCTATCATTGACTCCGGAGTCGTCATCAGAACCGAGATCTTTTCGGGGGCACGGTCGCCTTGAATCTCCCTCGAAACCGGCAGTAGGTGACGGACTCCGTGCCTTTTCGCTGAGACCCAACTGGCCCGATGAAAAAATGTCTAGAGACTACAGAGAACGTGGGCCTCTCCAAGGCCCACACGCTGGAAACGCAATACCACCCCCAGCGGCATCAAGACCAACATCTCAATTCGTATCTCAGGGACCAAACCCGATCCTGCCGCCTATACGGGATCTGCAGTCCATACCTGAGCGAAATCTGAATATGTCAGGAAATCCCCTTGACGAGACAACGGCGGCTCGCCCAAATACGTTTCCCCAGGAGTTTGGAGGGGGTGGCGGTCATGAAGCAAACGTTCTTGGTTCGAGAAATCCTCCCGGTACGGAGCGTGATCGACAGACTGCACAGCCTTATCTCTCCAACGGTTGCATGGCGCCGATGTACAACCAGCCACCATACGATAGTCCGCGATATGTCAATTATCCGGCAGAGAACTCCCCTCAAGTTATGCATAACACTCATCCCAACTTTGGCATTATGGGTGATCCAATCGATCCAAGAAATAAACGGAGGAGAGGAAATCTTCCAAAACCGGTGACAGATATCCTACGCCAGTGGTTCCACGAGCACCTCGATCACCCTTATCCTAGCGAGGAAGACAAACAGTATTTTATGTCGCGTACTGGCTTGACAATCAGTCAGGTGCGTTACTGATCGGTGGCTACTTTCATACTTATTTTTACTGACCTTTTTTAACAGATCAGTAACTGGTTTATCAATGCAAGAAGGCGACAACTTCCAGCACTTCGCAATCAAATGCGAAGCGAGAACGACAGAAATTCCCAAGCACAGTCCCCCTTAAGTGATGTCGACCAGACATCCTCTCAAGATCATACTTCATCTCCAAGCCGTGCGACGCATAATCAGTCATAATCACGAGCAACCGGATGATTTCTTTGTTTTTGGATTTACCACCATCTTGTCTAAGGAATGCCGCATCCATAATACTTTTTTTAATTTCCGCATAGCATTTACAAGACTGGCATCCATCTGGCATCTGGCGTTTAGGATCTGGATCATGTCCAATCTCACGACGGTTATAGCATTGCGGGGAACAAGAAAAGAGAACCTGCCCTTTTCTCTTTTTTTTATGATATCTTACGTTCATATCACGAAAAAGGATGTCTTTTATAGATGCTCTTATATCTACGGGCTGGAAAGATTGATAAGATTATCATGTGATACCCTTTCATTATTATTCACTACCTTTCACACCGTGGCAAAAGCCGATGTCTCTTGACAGGGTTCAGTTACACTGAGAAATATCTTAACACTATGTCCACCCGCATTATGCACTTTGGATCCCTCGATACGATGTTCGCCTTCTGTTCTGTCTATTGTTGCATTATTTGATGCATGCATCTCTTATCTCTCTTCCAATGATTGTATGGCACACCCTCGAGTCCGTCTCTGGATTCGATTCACTGTTCTATCTTTAGCTGTCTCGCAATGACGTTCTGACAACTTGTCTACGTATCTTCCAGAGAAGCCTTGGATTGATATTCCCTGGATGCAGCACTCCACGGATTACCATAACGGGACTGGAAGACACGAGCTGCTCTTATCATGACGAATCTCGTCTCAACACACCGCTGCATTGCAACTGATCGTGGACGGCTGTGATTAAAAATGTGGGCTCGTTGCCGGAGCTCTTGCTACGTTAATCTGGTTGACGTTTGCCTTGATTTGCTCGGGATGGATCGCGCCGAACCTAGAGAGCTGGGCTCTTCTGTCAACATCGAATAGAATTTTACACGGATGAGGCTGGTGTCGAAGGCAAAGTTGGGGATGCTCAACGTGAGAAGTCATACTTGATATACATTGGACGTGGCGACTGCCGTCGATTTGCGACATTTATACAAGTGCCGAGGACCGTAAACTGAGGCGCCTGGACATTCTTGTGGTACCTTCCAGAGACCGGTAACTGGGTCATATTTCCGCAGTTTCATAATCATATCTTTGCGTCGTGCTTATTCCGTGAATTTTCTGGCTCATTGCTGACCTTGGGACGTTTCCATGGCTCAACCATCCCGGGACATTGACTTATCTGGGAAGACATTGACCCCTCTTACTGTACACTGGGATAAGGAGCGGTTCTGGAAGGCTATGATCCCCACATATGAAGCTATGAGGTCGTGCACGGGTGCAAGACTGCTGGTACTGATATGGTATATCCTGGGGAATAGACTAACAGCACGAAGGTTCATCCCATGTAGCCAAATGATCTGCTTGGGCATGTACTATGCGAAGACTCACTCAACAAGGGCAAACTGACAGTTGACACCAGAGCGAGACCGACTGACTACTACTTGCTTTGCTTTGGTTTGCGGTCACTTATGCGGACTGCGGAAGCCCTTAGGCGAAATCCTGCCGTTCCTGGAACATGACGGCAGCATTCTCCACGGACCATGATATGGCAGATATGCAATGTCCAAGCTTACGCAGTGGTTCGTATTCCAGATTCCCGTCCTTTTGATGATCTGTTCCTTTACGATTGTACCGTACGGCCCCTGCTCCTTTTTGACTTTCGGCTCGGTCAATCGCCGGTGGTGCCGAGCAACCAAAGCTGTGGAATCGCCACTTGGTAGCGCATCCAGTGGATGCTGAACACTGGTTCTCTTCTTGTTAAGGTTCGATAGATGACGGTGTGCGACTTGCGCTCCGTTCAGTCACAAGGCCGGAGAGCAATGTCCATCTGGGGTAACTACTAAACCAGTCGACCTGGCGACGGTCAAAACTCGTCCTGACCCAAGGGACCGCTGCTTAAAATTCTACAACTCGATGGATGGAGTGTTCGTCATGGAAGCCGAACCATCCTTCTTCCTCGGAGGCTGTCCGGTCTGTGTCCAGTGGATGCCACCTGCCTTTTCTGCCGGCCTGCTGCGACTCTTGGCAATCCGTGGCTCTAGTCTGCTCGAACTTTATCTCCTTCCGAAAGAGCAAACAAGCTTTGCGAGTGCTTCCCAGAATTCTTCTAGCGGATGTCTCAAGGAGATCTTCGAGACGAAATTCCGGATTTCTGGAAACGGCGTCTACCGATTGCCTCTTGACATGTCGCTGATCCGTGCCTTTAACCTTAGGATCAGCGCGCTTACTGCGCAAGAACCCGTCCACGCGTTGCTAAGTCTGCCACGGCCCAACGCCCATCCGCAGTCAGGAGCGCAATAACAGGCGTGTGGATCAGGTAATTAAATCTCAGTTTGGACAAAACTGACGATTGCTGCAACTTGCCAAGATATCTTTACCTGCTTGACACCGCGTTTCCTGCGCAGGATCGCCCGAGTTCAAAGGCCGCGCGGGGCTCGATCATTTGTCTGTCAGTTTTTAAACCGCCTGTCAATCTTGAATTTGCACCGTACATAGGAGGACGGATAACTGCAGCAGCAGAGCCCGCCAAGGCTGCGCCTCGCACCCTGTTCCTCTGTCAATCACCCATTGGCGGAAATAGTCTCCGGAAGGGAGGAGTATGACAGCTAAATCATCGGTTTCGTGAGGCTGCAGGCGTTACAGCGGTGAATGCCTGCGGTGCCTGGATCATGATTCATTAGTACTATTGCCGCCGCCTGCGGAAGATGCTCGTTTCTGCTGGGATACACGCGCGGAAAAGGGCCGCGCTCCCTCCGTGGCGCGCTCTGGAGCAAGGAGTCGCAAACTTTGACAGAGCCACTATTGGGGATCGCCGCGGGAAAACTGTGAGCTTACTCCGTACAGACCGACCTTCGCGGGGCTGCCAAACCTGAGTATTGGGACCTGTCACGGTATCTTATCGGACAGGCAGCACTAGCCTGCACTGTACTGCTAGGTGCTATGCCTCGGTATCTACTCCGTATAGATATGATCGTCGCCTATAGCTGGACGTGCTCCGCCGGTATGTAAGGTACGCAGCGCCTACACGTCACCAGCAAGACACAGGTTCAGTGAAGCGGTTGTCACTACTATCCGGATGCAGTACGGAATCTCTCCGTAACTCTACACACTGGAAGTCTCACCAAAAGGGGGAAAATGGAAAATTGAGGCCATTGGCGGGTCAGGAATGGCGGATTGCTGTCAGAGACTTCAGCTCGTGGAGACCGTATCACCATTACTATATGCCCCTTTGGACGTGCACGTCACAGCAAGTGAGACCGGCCCGTCACCCCAAATTCGCAAGTACGGGAGGCCTTAAAACTAGGGGCATTATCAGACCATCAGGTGGCCAAGACTTTGGGGGCGGTTTTAAACTCAAGTCACCTGTGCGTACGGAGGGGTACTAGAGTGACGTGATGATAGGCCGCTGGCAGGAAGCGCCAGCTGTCAAGACTCAGCTTAATATTAATAATCTGGAGTGTGACCGAGGAGCCGCACGAGGGGGATATTCCGGTTCCCAAGCGACACCTTCACATGACTTACGAGCATCATCCACAGTACCTCTAGTGTAGGTACTCCTGCAGGGGTGAAAGAACTGCTTCTCGACTTCTGTCTCCCATGTCCATGGACCCTGCTCGCCCATGTCCGGGCAGTCCCGTGACGCTGCTCTGCATGCACAAGCACAGGGGCCAGGCGGCGCCCAGGGCCATGATGATGAGTCTCCACTTGCAGCGTGCAGGTCGTGTCATGGAGTCAGCTGTCCGCACCGCGGCACGGAGTATACGGAGGAGGTTTCACCGTTCCAGCCACTCAGGCCACGGAGCGGGCTCGGTCCGACCGAGGAGATGACCTGTCTGGGTAAGGGTCGCGCCTGCCAAAGTTCAAACTTCAGGGACCCGTGGACCCGGGGTCCCACCTGCCCGAGGTGTCGCGCCTGCCGATCTTGCCCGGCATGGGATGATAGGTAGGTGGCATGACGGGGTTGCTGCGCGCGGGGATCGGCGGGCCCTGGCTGATCCGCGCCTTCCTCTTTTCGACTGGGAAGTTCAGCCGCCCCCACCTTCTTTTGAATAATTCGTGCCCCGGCGCGCTCGTGGCGCCTGCCTTTCTCGCATCCTGCCTGCATTATTAGGAAGGACAGGGCTTTCGTCCCATCCCTGCTGTGTAGGTGCTGGCATTTGCTTGCTACCTCAGGCACCAAGTATCCCTGCCTGCATGCAGCGGCGCAGCTTGTTCTGTGACAACTCTCTACCCGTAGAGAGCACATAGTGCTACTCTGTCCACTTGATTGATCGATTCATTCGATCTATTGACCTCTCTGGCAAATAATACCCTTTACCTACCTCACCTACCCTCAGGGAGGTAAGTAGGCCCTGATCCGGACTTCATTGGCTTTGGTCTGCTGCGCCGCAGAGCCAAATGCTTTTAAAAATGTTTCGCTTCAGCCTTCTCCTCGAAGCTTCTCCTTGTTGTTGTCTTTGTCCCACCTCGACTCACTCGACTCGAGGCGGAGTTTTACTCTCGTGGAAAGGTACTGTATGCAGTGAGATAGTTGTGTCTGTGGCAGTCTGTGCCTGTGCATGGATCTCTCTATCTATCTACCTACGTAGAAAGGTATGTACATAGCTTGGTCCTGTGTGAAGAGAGGTAGATCCTACATGGACACAAGACACGCACCTCATAACGTTGATTAATGCCGTGCACAATTCAGAGAGTTATCATTTTATGGGGTTTCTCCTGTTCCCTGTTCTGCTAAGAATGAATCAGGATTTTGTTGTTGTTTTAGACCGTCAAGGTGAGCCGGGGTGAGTGTTCCAAGTCCATGCGATGGTGGGAACACCCAGCCTGTAATCCGTAGTTAGAAAAACATCGAATATGCAGCCCACATATTTTTCTTTCTTTCTTACTTTCTTTTCCTCCTTTTATTTTATATATCTCTTTCAAAGTGTGCCAATTTGCATGGCATAGTAAATTGCAGTTGTCAGAAAAACCGCGCTTGGGAAAAGACGTGACGTTGTGGTTGAGGCGGAGTGGGGCCGCACAAAGCCCAAAATGCAGAAAAAGAAAAACCAACAAGAAAACGAAGAGGGCTCCATTTTCCCCTCTCCGTTTGCGAATAAATGAGCCCGGCAGGATTTGAACCAACAACCTTTCGATTCCACAAGCCGAGGAACTGGCTCACTGGAGTCGAACGCGCTACCGTTGCGCCACAGGCCCCTTGGATGTCGTGAGGTTGGACACCATGGGACATTATTGAAACGGGGAGCTTGGGAAGAAATATGCTTTTTTGTGTTGTGCGGGGTTCTCTGCTCACTTCCGCTTGATTGCTCGACTGCTAAAGAAGGTATGTATCTATAACTATGCCATCTGTTTTTTTTTACCCTCTAGGATGGCTATTCTACCATTGTTTGAATATCTAAATAATAATGTTTACTGATGGAGTAGTGGGGCTGTTAAAGAGGGGGCGGGGTTGGTGCGCTGAATTCTATACACAGAGAGAAGGGGAGAGGAGAGGAATCCCGGGTACCTGCAGGACTGCGACTGAGTGAGAATGAATGTGAGAACAGGCGCCAGATTAAATTAAAACAGGAATTGTTCCACTGCATTGAGAATAATATACCACTTGTCTACGTGCTGTATATACTGTACATAGTTGGATCTGTCCATTGCTGGGGGGAAATAATATATGTGGTGTGCGTTATTAGCGAACAAAATAGGCACCACCTTTTCTCGCTCACGCATTAGCCATAGACCCTTGGCTGAATAATGATGCATTTGCTCAGGAAAACAAAATACCCATGCTGCAGCTTTTGCTAAGGTACCTAAGGGGGTCACTGAGTTCATCAATTGGCAACTTCCCTGATCCTGCGGCATGACGCCATCTACACCCGTTTCTTGCTAAGTTATATACCGGGAGCGCGCAACGTTACTTTCTATACTATGCCATGCCGTGTCATGCTATACTATGCTTTATTCTATTTCGTCAGCAGCTGGTTTAGGACTTGATATAGCGACGAAACAGCTTTGACAAAGTGCTCTGCTCCATGTTGTGCTGTGCTGCACCTCTGTCTGTCGTGCTTAGATCTGGTTCTTACAATACAAGACAGGATAAAGATTTGGATCTTGTGGAATTGAAAGTATGAGCGTTCTGATTAGTCTATTCAAGTTTTAAAGATCTAAGTATGGTTTTTACTGCGCAGCATTGTCCGCAAAGTCCCATGACAGGGGAGGATTCCAGGGTGTCGTTGTCAAGTTTAGTTGATACTGCTAGCTTATGATATAGTTCTTGGAGAGGAATGTCATTCCTGTAGTTGTAGATAGAGCATAAAGTTCGTATAAGCAGATATTCCTTCCTGTGCGTGTGGATGTTGGCATTCTTCTCCTATTCATTTTATCTTTGGTCATGTCCCCTTGCGATCGCTGGCTTGAATAGGAGGTGACTCTGTCATTCGATATTTGACCAGAGGGTCTTTAGTAAAATTGGATGATGTATTTCGTGGCTTGCCGTTCATTCGTACAGTGTCGACCTGCACTGTAGTCGAAATGATGGATGTAGGATCAATCAGCAAGCTGAAGGGGTCATTTCACTGGCCACTTCGGCTTCACCTTCTCGCAGAGGCCCGCCCTCTCTACAATATCTTTCGCTCGCGCCTGCGCGTCCTTCCAGATCTCTTCCTCGTCCATGGTAGTCAGCGAGCCGTCCGCAACGACGACCTTCCCGTCGACGACGACCATCTCGACGTCTCGCCCCGTGGCCGTATAGACGATCGCGCTGACGGGGGAGAAGAAGGGCTGGAGGTGAACTTTCCTCATATCAATGACGACGAAATCAGCCTTCTTCCCGACCTCCAAGCTGCCAATCGACTGTTCCAGGCCGAGGGCCTTGGCCCCGTTTATCGTCGCCATCTCCAGGACGGCCTCAGCTGGGACGACGGTGGGATCGCCGCTTTTCGCTTTATGGATGACGGCAGCTAGCTTCATCTCCTGCAGCAGGTCGCAGGTGTTGTTGCACGGGGCGCCGTCAGTGCCGATTCCCACGTTGACCCGGGCTTTCAGCAGGTCTGGGACGCGGCATATCCCCGACGCCAGCTTCGCGTTGGAAGTTGGACAGTGCACCACGTGCGTCTTTGTCTGGGCCAGCAGGTCAATATCAGAGTCTTCCAGGTGGACCATGTGCACAAGGACGGTGGATGGGCCCAGGAGTCCTACGGACTGGCAGTACGACATGGGCGTGTGGGATTGGGATGCAAAGAATGCTCTGTCAGCAGCTACCTCGGCACAGTGCATCGTGATCGGGATGCCTTTTTGCCGGGAAATTGATGTCATTTCGCGATACAAGGTGTCTGATACCCTGTTGTAGACAGCGGTCAGGATCGATGCGCATGTTAATTAGAAGTTCTGTTGCTCGAAAGAGATTGACGACGCAGACACGTAGCCGCCGGGCGTTCTGGCGCCGAACCAGACACGAATCCTGTCATCAGCGGCGCGATCCCACTTCTCCCACATCTTCACGGCGCCTAATAGAGATGTTTCACGATCTTCGACTAGGCCAGGGTGCATTGCCCATTTGGGATCCTTGGTGTATGTGGCCATGTCCATGACGATTTTCCCAAGACAGCCCCTGATGCCGCTCTCTTCGACGGCTCGGCAAAGGCCATCAAATCCATAGCGGTCAGCGAACTGAAGTGTTACAGGTCAGCAAATACTAAGTAAGGAAAAGTTGTTCTACCAGAGTCAAAATATAGATCAGGGGATCAGTCTGCGGCGCAACCTAGGACAGAAAATACATGGTCCGCTGGTCTCTCAGGTAGAATACTGACCATGCTCTCGAGAAAGCACGTGGTCCCCGACTTCAGCATTTCCGCGATGCTGAGACGAGCTGCTGCATAGCCATCTTCCGCGGTGAAGTTGCCCTGGAGGACCCATATCCTTTCGCAGAGCCAGGAAACAAGCTCTAGGTCATCCGCCGTGCCTGTCCCACATGTCAACAGGATTCGAGGCAAGCAAACAGACCGAATGCAACATACTCACTCCTTAACAGCGTCTGTACTACATGCATATGGGTGCTAATCAAGCCCGGGATGATGATGCGACCTTCCAGGCGAGTGACAGCCTCGTGGGGGTACTTGCTTGAAAGGTCGTCGGTCTTGCCGATGTCTGCTATCAAAGTGTCTCGGACGAGGATGGCGCCATCGGCGATGATCTCCCTCGAGGGATTAACGGTGATGATGATTGCGTGGGTGTAGAGCATGGCTGCACGGCGGCAGACATGGGGCCGAGAACTCCGTCTTTAACCGCTCTGCAACTCCACGAGGGGAGATAGGACGAGTCCAGGGTCTGAGACGATGGCTATTCTGCCATTATGACGCTACGCATGTCATTATTATAGCCCAGCCTCCGGGTGGAGTGTGAGCGGCGGGCGGCGAACTGCGATAAGGCTGGATCTCTGCCGGGGCAAGGCAGATAAGGCGCGCACACGGCATCTGAAAGCTCCAGGGACCGTTGCAACCATGCATTGGCAATCACATCTTGCAGGTTATCATTAGGAAGACGGAAATCGGATCCATCCAGTGCGTGCAAGACGTTTCTGTTGGAGTCTGCACGGCGCCCGGGTCGACCGCGGCATCTCGTGAGGGGGAGAAGTTCGGCCCCCGCTCGAGGAGACGGACCAAGATGCAGAACGTCTTCTTCCCCTCTTCTAGAAGCCTAGATAGAGCACCCTGGCCCGCAGCCATCCTGTTCTTCTCGCCTTGCCCCTGTTGCATCTGTTATCAATATCAGCTGCCTCTCTCGGCGTATTGTACTGATCTGACATATCGGACAGCACCAGCTGAGACAGCTGCCAGCGCGCCCTGGCCGCAATCACAGGCCCGCGCGCCGCTGATAAGAGTCGACCGTCTCTCTCTACAGCTGATCCACCTGTATTTAGAAGCAGAGTCTTCAGCTCGGGAGCTCATAGTGGCCGCTCGTTTCTTGATTTCGTTCTTTCAAGCTTCTTGCAACCGGCCCGCGCGGAACCAGCCTTGCCCATGGCCCAGTCCACAACCGAGGCCAAAAAGGGCTCCCCATCGTGGAACGGTAATGATAAGAACAGCAGAAACAATGGACACGATGCCAGCAAAGCTGAGGTCGGGACCGGGAACGATGCTACGCGCCCCAAGAGTCGGATCCGGCGCTCCATGACGGCGTGCAACACCTGCCGCAAGCTGAAGACCCGTTGTGATCTCGAGCCGCGCAGTCATGCATGCCGTCGCTGTTTGTCCCTAAGGTTAGAGTGTACATCGCACGTACTAGCTTTCTTTCCTCGTCATACATAGTGTAGCCAAGTTGCCTCTCTCACTGACATCTGCTGCAGGATTGATTGTGAGCTGCCAGAAGCACCGGACCGGTATCAGGACAATGCGCTGGCCTGGCCCGATGCCACTGCTGTTATTCCATCCTCAATTGAGGAGCGGCTTAGCTCCCTGGAACGGAGCATGGCGGAGTTGACAAGCATGATGCGCCAGTTGCTGGAACGCTCGCCCAATCCGTCCCGCAGTTCTACTTCTCGATCGACAATGCTCTCGCGGAGCTTCGAGTTAGAGGACTCCCCGTCGGAAGAAGGAGTCCACCTCTCTCTCTACGTACCCAAGCCGGTGCACTTGATCAGGGAGCTGCAGTCAGAGTTCTTTGGGGCCAAGGAGGACTTCACGTATGAAGCCCATCTCCTTGGGGATATTGTCACCAAAGGACTGATCGATTATAAACTGGCCAAAAGGCTGCTACGATTGTGTGATAGCACCTCTTTTCCTCCATTTCTAAGTGCGTTATATGAAACATAAACTAATGAGATTGAAGATTCGTGGAGCATTTCGGGCCCTGGATCTCGATAAACAGCACTGCCGATCTTCCGCCAAATCTGAGGCAAAATGAGCCTTTTCTGTTCAGTACCGCCTGCCTCCTCGCTTCTCGTTATGTTCCTGGCATCCCTCTACCTGTCATTCACGCCATGTATCTTCAAGTACGGCGTTTATCGGCTAGTGTTTTGTGGAGCGCACCACCGTTGAAGTACGAGTCGCTTCAAGCTTTGACGCTTCTTTGTTTATGGACTGCGACTGTGCAGACAGAAGTTCCCATGGATAGCTGGCTGTTGAGCGGAATCTCAATTAACCATGCTATCATATCATTTGAATTTCTGGATCGAATACCGGCAGAGCCGGTGGTGACTGATGACATGCTGAAAAAGCTGAGATTATGGAACGCCCTCTGCTTGACTCAGTTGCAGTATGTTTCTTCGTCATCATCATTAATTCAGATCGCTCACATCTCCAGCAGCTTCGCAATTGGCAATGCTCGCCCTTTTAACCTTCAGCAGAAGTACCTTGATCACTGTCCTCGGATTCTGGAGCATCCAGGGGCGACGTTTGACGACGGGAGAATTGTGGCAGAGATCCAGTTGTACTCTATCACGCTGAGTCTGCAGAACAACAATCAACGCATGCAGCGTGGTGACATCGAGTACGAGGAGATAACACGGTGGAAAGAGGAATGGGCACATCTTTTTAGTAGGACTCCTCTTCCCCTCATCAATGTGTAAGGCGCGGATATTGACAGGATGCAGCGGATGAACCTCATTCTACACTTGAACTGGGCCTCTGGTTCTGCCAGTTGTTACTTCATCGGACATCGCTGCGACTCCAACCAGACTCCGACAAACTTTTACCGGAGATCCTTAAGAATTCAAGCCTCATCTTATCGAGGTTTTTGCAAATCCAGCCACATATCGCTGTGGACTTTATAGACCACATATTCTTCGTTGTTGATTACGCTGCGCTAACCCTGTGCGAATTCAATATCACGGATCCCCTCATCGACCAGACCCAGGCGTTTCTTATCCACCTATCTCCAAACGAAGAGCACATAGCATACCGATTTGCATGCATTATTAGCGAGCTTAAGCGGCGCTGTACAGAGGGGGTGCATCAGCAGTCTGATGTTGCAAAGAGCGCGCAATTCGTGGACGCCCGTAGGGCTGCGGAAAACACCGAATTCATGTCGTCCCTGATGGACTCGATGCCTGATGGGTATGGCTCCTTGGAGCAACTCATTGCAGGCTTTGTACCGTCCCAGTCAGTGCCGGGGACAATTTATGAGAATGTTCCCGATGTCCCAATTTCCAACGGAATGGCAACGGGTATCCTCCAACAATACCAGAGCGATCAGTAGGAGACATATGTCTTGGTCGTCGGTTATCTGCACAAGGCGCAGTTGGCGCTCCATTGTGTGTCATCATCTCCCGCTTCAATAGGCTTGAATTCCGGAATATATTACTCATAAACATTTCCTTTATGGCGACAGCCTTGGAGGCGGCATGCTTTTTTAGTCACCATGAAAAATTCCCACCACGGATGGATAATAATGAGAAGGCCAGTTAAAATCCTCTCATGCATTTATGGTTGTCTTCTCGAACCTTAAGCGGACCCATTCCGCACAAGAAATGGGTTCATATTTTGCAGGATGAGCGTCATCGATGCAACTAGGGAGGACACCACAAGTCTCATTGAAATTAAATCCTGTAAAAAAGGATTCAGTCAGTAAGGATCGAGATTCCGACTGAGGATATGGATCCGGGTCATGTCTGATATCTGCATTTTCTCTCTGATAACCTGCAATACATACCGAAGAAGAAGGGCATCGAATATCGCTCGCACGGCTTGAAGTTCTTAGCGCGGTGGACAGTCGAGATGAACCGGTCATTCGTGATTCGCATCATATAATCTCCAATATTGACGACAAGTGTGCCCTCGATCGGTACTGCATTGATCCACTCACCGTCTCTGTTCAGCAACTGGAGTCCTCCGTTCTGATCTTGCCACAACATCGTGAAGCACTGCAGATCCGTGTGACTCCCAATGCTCACATTCTCCAGCTCATCTTCGGACGTGTATGATGGAAGCTGCGGGTAATAGTTCAGCGCGACGGCTGCATCAGGATGGGACGTCATCTTGTCGAAGTAATCCTCTGGTAGTCTCAAGGCCAAAGCGAAAATCTTAATGAGACGCCTTGCCAGGGATAGGCAACTTCGCCAATATGCGAGGATATGATCCTTGAACATGGGCAGATTCGCCGTCTGGATCCAACAGTAGTCATCCATCCTGAACCCACGACGGATCTCCTCAGGAATGGCATCGACATCTTCCACTTCCGGGTCATACAATGGATCATACCGTATTGCGAAGCTCTCACGGTGATCGATCGACTCCGTTTCATTCACCCGGTTTGATCTGGGCGGATACCACCCATTTCTGAACTTGCAGTTCTTCTGGTTCACCCGCTGCTTGATCTCCTCCGGCTGGTAGAAGAAAGCTTTCGCAGCCGCAAGCGCGTGCTGGATCACCTCATCGGGAATCCCATGACCCTTGATGTAGAAGAACCCGATCGTGGTTGCGGCGTCGTAGATCTGGTCGGCAACGTGCTGTCTGTCTGCCAGATGCTTACTCCACATGCCCGAGATATCGATCACGGGGATCTCGCCCGGTCGTGCGTCCCGGGGCTTGGTGTTTTTAATTTCACGATATACCGGGCCATAGGCTGTAGTCAACTTTAGCATTTTATGAGAATTGCATGGGGATGACGTGTGTATCTATGTCTCTGCGGTTGTCATCCTGCTTCTTCAGTGTTGAGGGTGTTTCAGTTGGGACACCAATCGATCTGTCTTTTGACAGAAAGTCGGGATGTATCGAAGAGGGTGCGCGTATGATATCCCCGCTCTTTATATATACATGGGTGTCTTCATCAGTGCTCGGAGTCCGCCGGACTTCCAACGTAGGCGTATAAATAACGTGGGCTCCGGTAGGTCCCTACCTACCCAAGTCAACAACGAAGATGAGCTAGCTATCAGGGCTCCCGTTCAGCTTTTATCTTTTCTAGGCGGGGGAAGAGCTTGATTCCCAACCGTTTCAGTATAGAGGCCCTGGCCTTTAGCAGGGATTAAGGATAGGAAAGCGTTCATACGAAGGCGGACGCATCCCGAAAATAACAAATGAGAATACTTAAGCTGCTTACGCGATGTTCACTCGAGCAAAGTGCTCTCAACGCCATTGTCGTCGATTTCAGCCTGTTACTGGCCCCCTCAAGGTGTCCTTTGTCCAATTGTTGGGTGTGTCGCAGAGTGAGCATAGTGCATGTAGCCTTTGACGCTGTCAGCCCTAAAACTCGCCCGGCGACATGCCTTCTCCTGCTACAAGCCCAATTATTGGTCCCAGTTATTCTCCTCCATTACTCCGTGTGCAGTATGTGTATCTCATTCTATCATCCGAAGGGGCTCCTCAGCTGACTTTATGCAATGATCCATTTAGTATGGTCCAATAATGCCCTTGCACTCGCGTTATTGCGGTTAGCTGTCCACCGCACAACCCCTGCCTACCCCCTATCGACTTGTTATCTCCAAGCCCGACTGGCAGAAGCTGACTTCCAACAACACGTGGCCTGTCCTGTCAGCCAACCCCATCTTTCAACGATGGCATCCCGTTGATCCGCTGCGTGGATGTTATATCGGTCGCACAGGGCCCCCGCCATCGAAGAGGGAGGGAGACATACTTCCTACTTAGGTACTACCTTCGTACGCTAATCGACAACCAACGCAGCTATGACCTCCACAGAACAGTCTGGTCGCTTTGTCTTCATCAATGCACCGGCGCTGGTTTCCGCCGGCACACCGGAACAGCGTCGCCAGGTCCGCTCACAGTTGATGCGTCGGCTGTACCAGGAGAGACAGAGACCGAAAGGGCAACAATCCTCCGAACCCGCTCACACAGATACTAGCCACGATGGGGCAGAAGAGTCATCACCAGCGATCTGTCGTTGCGGCGCTTATCGTCGGTTGCCGAGTTCAACAGGGGTGTCACAGAAAGAGTCCGTGTCGACAAACCTGACAACTCGGACTCGAAAACAACTGCCCGATCCGGAGGCTCCTTTACCGCGCAGTGATAATAGCGATGCTACTGCTGCTTCAGTCCGTCTTCCTCTTCGTTTCTCGAGGATCAGGATAAAAACAGGGGACGGATCGATATGCAGTCAGTGTGGTGGGAAAATACCAGTCGAAGAATCGAGAAGAAGGACGAAGAGTCATAAGCGAAGTGATCCTTCTGCTTCTTCGAAGGCAAAGCTCGCAGCCACTGCTACAAAAGAATTCAACGGTTCCTTGACCGCGATGCGTCTTGGTTCTAGCAAGATCGACCCGTTCGGAGGGCAAGGAAATAATCGTGATGAATTCGGATATCATGAGCTGATCGATCATCGTAAGTTGCACAAACCTCTGACGCAGTTTCTGAATCTACATACATTGCAATTACTGGATGGGCTCGACCTCACATTATCGATGGATTTGATATGACCAGACATTGAATATAAGCCGCTGCCTGCTACATACAGAACTAACTCTTTTACCAGTTCTTAGCAGAATGATTCCGTCAATGCGACGAGCGGACAATTGGCCACTCCAAGTCTTTGGAACCTACTTTCAGAGTCCATTGACTCCCCTAATCCTTCATTCCTTTCTTCTGAGCATTTCCGTCCACCTCGAACGAACAGCCCGAAATAACGGCGCGATCTACTACCCCAGTCGCTCGCTGGAGCAGTTACACCACAAAGGCCTAGCCCTGAAAACGCTGCAGTCTGCCATTTCCAAACCCGTGATTGGCAATACCGTTCTTGACATGATAGTGTTGTCCATAACCTTACTTGCACTTCATGACGAGGCCCCACACTCCGTTGACAAGGACCATAACCCCTTCAATCCTCCTTTCCGGGATTTGCAAGCGCTCAACTTCTACGGGTTTAACTCGTTCCACCCGGTCCACTGGAAGGCGGTCCAGGATTTAATCGTGCAGAATGGGGGCATTCACACTATCAAGCTGTTTGGAGCGCCGTGGGTCCTTTCATAGTAAGCAATTTCGTCCTATATATCTTGCATTACTGAATAAGTGAAATTTCGTGCATATTCAGAGCAATATGTTATGCTGACTGAACTCAACTTCCCCAAGTTCCGCCCTGAAATATGCTACACTCATGTCCACAAAACCGGTCCTCCCTATCGTTGACCCTGAGGGAAACTCATATGGAGACCTTCCTCCTTTGAAGATCCTCGGGATCTCCGCGGAGCCCTCCCACAAGACGTGCAGCGGGGGCTTTCGTCAACTCCAGACCCTCAATGTCAAGAGCACCATTATCCGGACCTTTCTGGATCTGTGTGAATATGCGCAGGCAACGCGGATCTTCCTGAAGGATTCGAAGCAGAGCGATGGCTCAGCCATGGACCGGTTCGGAGATACGCGAAACGTGGTCCAGCACCGCATGCTTTGCCTTCCAAACCCGGACGAGCCGTTGGAATCCATATTTACTAATACTAAGGACTGCAATAATAATGATAATGATAATAATAATAACCCCGGAGAAGCTGTCGCAGCTGCACTCGACATCTACCGCGTTTGCTGGCTAGCAGCCAAAATCTTCACTTTACACGTCACGTTTCCGCTTCCGTGCTCGAGACAAATTCGAGAAGGCCAACTGCCACTGCTTCAGGACGCGATCTCCAGATGCTATCTCCATAAACAGAGTAATAATAATAGTAATTGGGCAGAAATCTCTGAGATTCTCTTATGGTGCACCACGGTCGGCGGAATTGCGGAGGAAGATGGTGATCCGGCCCGTCGCTCCTGGTACGCCTTCCAGCTCCGAAGGCTATGTCTCACCCTCAACATCCACTCCTGGGCAAGGATGCAGGAACTTTTGTGCTCATTTGCGTGGGTGGACGTTGGCTGTGATGCCACCGGGTACAAGCTGTGGATGGAAGCTCAGCATGTTGAGGATTATTACTACCCGGATAAACCCCACGTCGAGGAAGTCGTATGAAGGTATGGATAATACGGAGCCGGTGACTAGATCTTGTTAAGAGGCCTCTTTGATCAGGAGGACTTTGTGGTGGTCCAACTCGGGTTTCAGACAGCCGGCAGGGATCCATATTCTCTTCATTAAGATCGACTTCGCCTCGTCACAGTACATGATATTGGAAGTACACTGTTTCTTTTCATCTATGTAACGAGGATCAACATCCGGCATCCTCGATACGCGGACAAAGCATTAAACGGCCTCACTTTGCCTAAGGACTTCTGGACTATGTTATCAAACTAGCCAGCCTAACGGTATGGGAACTACAGCTCGAATTAGGTCACCTTGTAATTATAAACTGCAGTCCTGTCTTTTTCTGTGGACGAGCTGGAAACGGCCATTTTCAGATTGGAAGGTATGTACTGTCCTTCGAAGTCACTGGCCGACAATGTCCTCTGAAAAAATGGCCCCAGCTAATAATAGGAAGAAACTATGAAGACATTTTACAGGCTCACAGAGCGTTGCAGCCTCAGCCTTACCATTCCACCAGCCAAACCTTAGATAAAATGAAGAACGCAATGCTCATCCCGCTCACGATATCATCCATTCCTTCTATTTCATCTCATCTTATTTCTCGGTTCATTTCCAACAGATTCCACTCCCAGCCAGCTTTGCTGTCGGGAAAAACGCCTTCGGAAGCCCACCACCCATGGAGACCGCGATATTCCCGTTCGAGTCGGCCGTGACATCCGTGCAGGAGTAGATCTCGGTCACCTGCTGGCCGGCAGCATAGCCCGTCCCGCTCAGCGAGAGCGTGTACGAGCTGCCGGAGGAACCCAGGTTCGAGAGCACGGTGATGACCTGATTGCCGTCGAATCCTTTGCGGATTGCGAGCGTGTGGCTGTCTTGGTAGATGGGCCAGGCCTGTGTGGCGGAAGGGGCTTGTCAGCTCACGTTTATATAGCACCAGATACGTATGATGAATTGGCAAGACAAAACACATATTATATTACTGGCTTCTGGTTCGATCATATCTCACCTTGTACGTCAAATACCCCTCGTCCACATAGATGGCGTAATTGCGGATCTGGTTCGAGACCGCGATGAACTGGTAGAGCTCGCTGGTCGTCGAGTAGCCGGACAGCCAGACCGCCTCGCGGTTCGCGGGGTCGTTGCCGCCGCTGTAGTGCTGCTCCTGGCCGGCATAGATAATAGGGATGCCGTCCGAGAGGATGGTGAACGCGATCGCGTTCTTGGCGAGGGCGATGTCGCTCGTGTATCTGCGTATTTTTTTTTGTCATTAGTTAATATTATGGGATATATACAACGGATATGAAGAGAGACAGAACCGAGAGAAGGGGGGGGGGGGGGGGGGGGGGGAAGGAACTGGTAGACCTACGAAGCAAACCTCGGCACGTCATGGTTCTCGACAAAGGTACCCAGGAGCGTCGAATCCGCGCACTGCGACTTCACCGTGTTGATCATGTTGTACAGGTCGCTGATGCTGCCGCTCGTGGAGGAGAACGCTCTGAGGAGGGGGTAGTACCTGCGCGTGCAACAATCGTACACAGACGTCAGCCATTATTGCGTTCAAGAGGAGAGATCATAGCTTGTTTATATATAGTAAGGTTAAATGTCAAAAGATTAAAAAGGAAGTGAGTGGACTCCAATGAAGGGCTTACGACTCACATCGGATAGTTCAGCACCCCATCCAGATAGTTCTGGTAGTCGCAGGTGTAGCTGGGGTCACCGTCGAACACCTCGCCCACGCAGTAGACGCCCGCGGCGTCGTTGTAGCCGGGCCAGAAGTCCTTCTGGACGTGTTTGACGGTGTCGATGCGGAGGCCGTCGACTGTTTTTCATTCATTTGATGTATATGATTAGTGTGATCCTATACTATGTTTTCCCAGACACGTAAAAATCTTACGATAAAACAAAAGAAAAATAAATAGATAAAACAACCAAGGCAAAAAGTGAACCCGTGACGTTTTTCGGGTGGTCGACACCGAAGGAGCGGCCCCTGATGTGCATGGCCTTAAGGAGTCTTGGCTAGAAGCCAACCAACTAGGCCACCCGCCACGGGTTCGGGTGCTAGGGGAGAGGAAAAAGTGAAAAGTAACCCAGAAAAGGCCGGGAGGGTGCCGGGTTGGCTGCGTTGGCTGCGTTGGCTGGGGGAAGAGAGGACCGTTTTGGGGAGAAAGGGGGGGGGTCACCCGCGGTGAATGGGAGGAAGACAGCGAGTAACGTTACTACTACTGTAGGGAGAGTTAAAAAGCCTTACCCGAGTAGTTCGACACCAGAGCCCTCACCCAACTGTACCATATATCCTCTACATCCGACCTGGCCGTATTCAGATCGGGCAGTGAGACTATTGTGTCTCCGAGCCAGCAATTCTCGACGTTGGATTGGTCGTCGTAGTTGGTTATCTCGCAGTAGGGGTGGAAGTATTCCTGTTTGTTGAAGGGGTTGAAGACGCTGTAGTCGACAGAGTTCCCCGGGCCGGCGTATCCCTGATATCATTCATCAATATAGTTTGCTCTGGCGGAGTATACATTTGCATCTATAGATGGATACGAGCTCCACTCACCATATGGTTGGCTACGACGTCGACCATGAGGTACATTCCGCGTGCATGGAGAGCGTCTGCGAGCGCGCGGAGGTCGTCGGCTGTGCCAAAGTTGGGATTCAGGGAGTAACTGCGCTGGTTAGCCTGCTATCCATAAAACAAAGAGGTAGAATTGGTTGCAATCTGTCTCGTTCAGGAAGTAAAGGACATCTGTCCATTTTAAACTTACATATCTTGCTGCCAGTAGCCATGATACGCTGTCCCATCTCCCGTATCCTGAGGCAGCTGTTCGGTGACGGGGGAAATCCAAATAGCAGTGAATCCCATTCCTTGGATATAGTCGAGCTACAGATGTAAAAATTAGGAAGGTTTTCACCGTTTGACGTTCGAGATGGTTCACAGACATGGTCGATTATCCCCTGCCAAGTTCCGCCGCAGTATTGCTGGTTCAAGCGTTAGAAATACTCCTTAATGCCTAAATTTCAAGCAAAATAAAACTGGCAAGTATAAAAGAACATACCCTTGCACTGGTGTCACAGGCAGCGGTGGTTGACCCATCACTCCTTGCAAACCTGTCCGTCAGAAGGAAGTATACTGATCGAGAGCGCCATTGGGCTGGCGTGGCCGCGAGGGCGGTTCCAGCCAGGAAAGCAGAAATGACTGAGAATGAGAATGATCCAAGATGCATGTTGGATATCCGTCAGGACAGATTTACGAGTGTATTGTTTGATAAATAGAGAACTTCTCCAAAGGGCGCTCATGCGAGGCCCTCCGAGCCATTTTATATAAAATGCCCCTAGGACATTCGACATTGCGGGAAACGTAACCACGATCGACAGAGTCACGGTCATCCGAGTTCATTTTTTTTTTCAAGAAATCAGCAAAGCCTAAGGGAAATTGGGTGTCCTGCCTGTCCAGTCAAAAGCTCGACACGATGCTGTTTGTGCGGGAAATCAACCCACCCCTGTCCGGGAAAGGCGGGGTGCATGAGATGCGGGATGCGGGATGCGGGACTTGTGGAGAAGCCTATCACCCCGGCCCGGGACACATGCAAGATCGGACATCGTGACTGCAACGGTCAACGGAGCGGGATATGACCCATTATCCTTCCTTAGAGGCATCTCTAGTGAGAACCAGCGCCTCTCGAGGGGGGCAAACAAAAAACCCGTATGGCGCAGCAAGCAAGCGCATGCAGGGGACGGGAAACTGTCGGAGGAGTTGGCCAAGCTTCGGGCGAATACAACACCGCTTCGACGCTGCCGAGGCTTATAGCAATCCTGTTATAATGCCATTGGGCAAAGTGGAGAAAAGATTCTGTCATGTTTGTATTGACGTATCTGGCTCCACTCTTTGCGCCTTGTGAGCAAGCCGAAAAAGACTGACAGGGGGCGGACGCTACGAGGAGTAAAATCTCCGCGTTTGAGACGCCCCCCTTTTGTCCTGTACCTTCACGACAGGAGGAACTTCGGAGATTTATTACGTACAGGCAATTTGTCATGGTCTGATTGATGAGATTTTTTTTGCCTGCATGTGAAAGGCAAAGCCTCTCGTGCGTCTTGGCTACGGCACACTTGGTGGATTTATTTCTATTTCGTCGTCCAGCACTGATATATAAACCACCATGGATCTCAGGATGGAAGAACTAGACCTGCCACCGCAGTTCTTTCTGCATCTATGATCTGTCTTGTTTGAAGACAGCCATGGTGAAAAGTTTCCTGACTCTCTCCCTTCGCACACTTGGCCTCGTCCAAGCAGCAATCGCTGCTCCCTCTGCCCCGGTTCTCCCGCGGGCGAGTGGCTCTCTGGATCAATGGCTCGCAACGGAGACCCCTTACGCTCTCCAGGGTGTCCTGGACAACATCGGAGCTGATGGGGCCAAGGCAGCGGGCGCAAAATCCGGCGTTGTCATTGCGAGTCCGAGCAAAAGCAATCCTGACTGTGAGTTCAGTCAATAAAGAAAGATTGCATACATGCCGCGTTTTCTCTTTTGAGTGAATTAATTAGAACTTTGCACTGACTGATATAACATCCAGACTTCTACACCTGGACCCGGGACGCCGCTCTCACCATCAAATGCCTGGTCGACGCCTTCATCGCCGGCAACACCGATCTGGAATCGGAGATCCGAGACTACATCAGCTCGCAAGCCTACCTGCAGACGGTGTCAAATCCTTCCGGCGGTCTCTCCACTGGGGGTCTCGGAGAGCCAAAGTTCAATGTCGACTTGACGCAGTTCACGGGCGCCTGGGGCCGTCCTCAACGGGACGGGCCGGCGTTGAGGGCCACGGCGATGATTGCCTATGCGAAGTGGCTTATTGTAAGTGTGATTTCCAGCTGTTATCAACTTTGTGTAGCTAACGGTGGACCTTATTTCAGGCGAATGGACAATCAGACCTAGCGGACTCGATCGTGTGGCCAATTGTCCAAAACGATCTGTCATATGTGACGCAGTACTGGAACTCGACCGGATTTGGTATATACAGTCATATATCTCTCATATAAATGAAATCATATCTAACGGGATCCACACAGACCTCTGGGAAGAAGTCCAAGGCTCCTCCTTCTTCACCACCGCCGTGCAGCACCGCGCCCTCGTGGAGGGCAACGCCCTCGCCCAGCAACTCGGCCACAGCTGCTCCAACTGCGTCTCCCAAGCGCCGCAGGTCCTCTGCTTCCTGCAGTCCTACTGGACGGGCTCGTACATCCTGGCCAACTTCGGCGGCGGCCGCACGGGCAAGGACACCAACACCATCCTGGGCAGCATCCACACGTTCGACCCCGAGGCCGGGTGCGACGACGCGACCTTCCAGCCCTGCTCGGCGCGGGCCCTGGCGAACCACAAGGCCGTGACGGACTCGTTCCGGTCCATCTACAGCATCAACTCGGGCATCGCGCAGGGACAGGCGGTCGCCGTGGGCCGGTACGCCGAGGACGTCTATCAGGGCGGGAATCCGTGGTACCTGTGCACGTTGGCCGCCGCGGAGCAGCTCTACGATGCGCTGTACCAGTGGGATCGGGCGGGCCAGCTCACCATCACGGACGTGAGCTTGCCTTTCTTCCGGGATGTCTATCCCTCTGCGGCCGTTGGGACGTATGCCTCCTCCTCCTCGACTTATCAAGACATCGTTGCGGCGGTAAAGGCGTACGCGGACGGATATATGAGCGTGGCGGTAAGTTCCCTGGCTATATATATATACCTACTCACCCCTTTATCAGCCTGCACTTGATCAATCGGACGGTATATGCTGATTGTAGACATCACCAGCAAAAATACACACCCTCCTCCGGCGCCCTCGCGGAGCAATTCTCCCGCAACGACGGCACCCCCCTCTCCGCCGCGGACCTGACCTGGTCCTACGCAGCTCTCTTGACCGCCGCCGCGCGTCGAAGCGCCGTCGTCCCCGCATCCTGGGATGCGCCGTCCGCCGACAGCGTGCCCGCCGTCTGCTCCGCGACCTCCGCCACGGGGCCCTACAGCACGGCCACGAACACCGTCTGGCCGGGCGAAGCGACCACAACCGCAACCGCGACGGCGACAAGTACACCATGCACGGCAGCGCCCACCGCCGTGGCAGTTACGTTCAACGAGCGCGTCACCACCGTCTGGGGCGAGAACGTCTTCCTCGTCGGCTCGATCTCCGCGCTCGGGTCGTGGGATACCAACTCCGCCGTCGCACTGAGCGCGGACCGGTACACGAGCAGCGATCCGCTGTGGTATGTGACGGTGTCGCTGCCGGCGGGGACGAGCTTCGAGTACAAGTATATCAAGAAGGAGACTGACGGAAGCGTGGTGTGGGAGAGTGATCCGAATCGGTCGTATACGGTGCCGAAGGCCTGTGGGGTGACGACGGCGACGGTGAACGATAGCTGGAGATGATGGTGATGGGTGATGGTTGATAATATGAGGAGATGGGATGTAGCGCTTTGAGATGATTGGATATGTGACTTGGGGTCGTGACTGGCATTTATCTAAAAGTTGGAGAAAAAATAACGCCTCATGGGGACAGTATTTTCAGGAAGCTAGCATACTGACTAGGTATTTAGGAAGACAAAAGTTCCATAGGTAGATGGATAGGCAGTATGTCAAAATCTTCGTTACGTCTACTTTTGTCATATTAAGCTCTGGTCTGACCTCACATAAGGTCCGTTACCTATCCATCTTACCTAAATGTCTAATTACGTCAGATAGCTCCAGGATCACATGGGTAGAAAATAGCGGTCTACATACGAAGCAGCTGAGCAGGGATGTAAAAGTGTAACGAACATTTTGGTATAAGTGGGATTGCACAGGTGCAGCGTAAGAGGACAAAGCAACGTTGCTATATATGCCGTATGCGGATTGCCTGTATGTACACCACATGATGACACTTTTTTTGAATATAATAGACAATCTTTGGTTTTAAAAGAAGCAACATAGAGGCAAATAGAAGTGTTATCTATCTGCTCTAAAAGTGCAATAGATCCGATGTTTGGAAATAATGCAGATGGAAAATGTGCGATACCCCGCAGATCAATTCACCACGGCACATCGGATATAAATTGCTTACATAGAGTGCTTTTACCATCTCAAGACCCAGTCCTTGCACCAGGCTCCTTCCTTGGTGAGATCCTGTAGTCCTCCCACGAACAGGACCTTCGAGGTCGCGTTGTATGATACTGACTCAACTGGGACAGGCTCGTCGTTCAGTGTAACCGCCGACGGAGCAGTCGTGACACCCAGGACCGTGACATTCGCGAGAGGGTTGGTGTCCTTGAACGACCCACGGCCCGACGCGGCGAGGCTTGAATTGGCGGCCGAGAAGTCGACATTGAGCGTCGCATCCGGGTGGAGGCTCTCTCCGTCGTCAACGTACAGCTGGCCCGAGGCGGTACCATCGCCGTTGAGAGCCGCCAGCAACGCCCAAGGAGTGTTTCGAGCGTCCCGGGTCGTCAGGGCCGGCTCTTGCATGGGGAGAACGCTGCCACCGCGCACGAAGACGGGGATGTGTCCCAGTGGCGCGGGAATGGTTGTGTTGACCCCGGGCTCCGCGTCAACAGCGGTCTGAGTGTACCAGTCGTACCAAACTTCGCCCCTTCCGACTCCAGGGAAGACGCCTTTGACATAGTCCACCTGGGGCTCGAGGACAGGAACGACCATCAGAGACGGACCAAGCAGGAACTGGGTCTCAACAGCGGCAAGGGAGGGATCATTGGGGAATTCCCAAGACAGAGCACGCATCACGGTCGATCCAGTACTATGGGCAAGATACATCAAGGTGTAGATATAAGGCAGAAGTGCGTAGCGTATCTTCATGGCGGCCTTGGATGCTTCGATGACAGAAGCCCAAACATATGGTTCCTGAGGGATAGCGGAGAGGACGTTGTGGTTGCGGTAGAATGGGAAGAATGCGGAGAGCTGCATCCAGCGGTTGCAGAGCTCCATGTCGGAATTGCCGTTAAAACCACAAGTGTCAACTCCGAACATCGGAATGCCAAAAAGAGAGAAGGATAGAGCCTGTGAGATGGAGAAGTACATGTATGCCCACAGAGACGCGTTATCACCACCCCAATGACCGGCCCATTTACCACTGCCGGCGAAGGTTGAACGGCCGATGATGAACGGCCGCTTGTCAGGCCAGATTTTGAGTAGACCGTGGTAGGTAGCATTTAGGATCTGGTGACCCCAGAGGTTGTGCACGTCATACTCCTGGACACCATCAATATGAGTCGCGTTAGGCGAGACTGCGTGAACCGCGAGATCATGACCAGTTTGCACATGATTGATCACATAAGGAGGGTGGTTGATATCACGCATTCCAGGCGTGGGAGTGGTTCGCAGGTAGGTGGTCGTCATAGAGGTAGTTGCAGTCGATGTCGCTGCAGCCTGGCTGGAGGACGCTGCCGAAGCAGAGGCAGCCTCGGTGGCGTTTGTGATATTGAAGCCCTCTGGGTAGTCATAGATAATGTTTCCCGGCTCTCCCGGAAGTAGAAACGGTGGGTGGACAGGGTTCAGAGTGAGATTGTTAGAACCACAACTGCCAACACAGAACGACGAGACCTCGCTCATGTCTATCCAGATTCCGTCGAACTTCACTTTCTGGTACCATGTCACGAGCTCGTTTGTCCAAAAGTCGTTTGCTTTTGGATTATGCCAGTCGGGAAAGACCGTGTAGCCAGGCCAGACGGCTCCGATATAGACACTCCCATCTGGGTTTCTCATCCAAACACCATCCGCTTCGCCCCTTGCATAGGTATCGTATCTAATTAAAGTGTTTAAGTATTCACTTTCGATCACGGAAGTATTGTCCAGAAGGATCACTTACGCATCAGACGCATTTTCCGGGTTTGGAATATAAATTGCCGAATCAACAATTGGAATCCAGTGCCGCCCATCCTGGTGCAGCTTCTCGAGGAATTTCTCGCCCTCGCTGTAAGAAAATCGGTCTGGGTCGTTCTCGAAGTCGCGATAGAGCTTCATGTAGTCAATATCGGTCCTATTTATGGACACGATTGTTAGAACCGTTTTCCAATGATAATCGTTCAACTTACCAAATGTTGTCCAGAGGGATCTCAAATCTCTCGAACGCAGCGACGACGTCCGCCAATTCTGACCAGTTCCTATAACCCCAGCGACATTGATGAAAACCCAAGGTAAAATACTGCTGCATCGCAGGCAATCCAACCGTGCTTATCTGGTAACTCTTGGTGACCTCCTGCTGTGATGGACCCGAGTAGAAGTACAAATCGATGCTGCCGCCTAGGGTTCGCCACGTGAGTGACTGAGGGCGCAGAAGAACCTCCTGACCATGGGCGTTCCTCAGAAAGACGCCATGAGAGAAAGACACATATTCCTTTGACTGATCGATTTCGTGGCTCGTGACCAGATTGTAAGTCCCACGAACCGGATCCACGTCATAATATCGAGTGTCCAGATAGAATGGATGAGTTCCGTAGATGTTTCTGAACAGAAAGTTAGCTTTTACACTTACTTTCGGTATTGAGGTACAGAAACACTCGCAGAGGGGGTTATAGGATACTTACCGGTCAATGGGGTCCGCAGCATCGGCCGCGTATGTCGTTGCAGTAAAATTATTGCCCAGCCGCAGCCCATGTATACGCTCTCCCAGCCCATAGAGATTATAGTTCTCGGGCAAAGAGCTCACGAACTCGATGAACTGGTTCTCAAACACCAGAGTAGAGCCCTCTGTATCGAAAAGAATATCCCCGGTAGCTTTACGGACAACCTTGAAGTTGAAAGATGGATCGTTCGACCATGTCACGATGAAATCACTCTTTGGGGGTGACGCATTCGCATCAGCAGTTGGCTTGGGGACGACATTCTCCGAGAGCAAGTAATACGACTCATTTGAAGCATCGATATGAGTCGGGACGATGTTGATGTTCAGCCGATCGGTAGATTGGTATTCGACTGTGAGATTCAACAATTCCACATCTGTGCCGTATATATTGCAAGCTTCACCAGCAAGCTTCAGCGTGGCTGTGAAGCCAAACGCCGTATTTTGAATGTTTGATGCAATATATCCGGGACAAACAGTCTGGGCGTTGACGGCTTCTGGATCGTCGATGTTCGCAATCAACTGCGCACCTTCGTCTGCCGATGCAGGGACGGTAAATTGTGCAGTGGCCGATGTCGCCGTCGTGCTAGGGATAGGCGTAACGGCAGCGCCCAACGCCAGTGGGAGCCAGGCGCTGGCCAAAACAGCCGCGAAGCTGAGCATGTTGCTATGACCACAGTGTCAAAATCGTTGTATCGTGGTGGTGCTCAGAGTGACAACTGACAATCCAGGACCCTGACCCGGCATCCTGTGGTTCTTATACCGCTTGCATCGCGAGGGCTAAGGCTTATTCGGCCCGTCCCGTTGTCAGAGACAGTTGCACGACCTGCGGTACGACTGTACATCACTTCCAAGGTTCGATCTCCACAAGAAGGGTCGTCATTTCTCGCCGATGCTAACCTTGAAGCTCCTTGCGGGGTGGCCAGATCGAGTGGGGAAGTTGACGTCCAGAGATTGGTTGCGACAAGGACTCATCAACCAACCCCCATATATCGCGCTCTCCCCATAACGGCGAAGGAACTTTTCCAGGCATGCAACTGGAACTTGATTTCCATATGCCTCACAAGATAATGTACCTTGCAGCCTACTTCAAACGACCGTCTAGAATAGAAGAGATATCGTTGCAACTAGTAATGGTAGCTGTTCGGGAGCTGTTCGGAAACATTGTTTCAATCTATCCGGGATGTCAGGAGTCCGTATAGAGTTCTCCACAGACAGTGCACTGTGGAGATTGGTGCTCCCCGGAGGGTCTGTGTTCTGCTCCGGGATGTTCGGGTACCCCAGACGTCTCGTTACGATGATTGGTTAAACCGCCGACAATTGACCGATCCCTGGGTTCTGCAAACATCGGCCTCTCGATATATCAACTAATCTGTTCTGGCCGATGCTCCGACTCACGTAGGCCGTGTCGAGTGGCCTGCCGAATTCGTTATTGTTCTGTTCTTGAAGTGCTTCGGGTGCGGCACGGAGTAGATGTCTCCTAGTGCAAGCAGCCCCTCTTCGAAACCGATAATCCTGTCTCCGACAAGACACGGTTTTCGCGGCAGATTTTTCCGATTCTCTCAAGAAGGAACTTGCATCAGTCATATTCTTCAGACTGTCCTGAGGATTTCGATTAGTGAATTTTCATAACTGAATCGGAATCCCTATTCTCTAGTTCCCCAGGAACCCAGAAGAAGGGTGAGAAAGAACTGGATGCGTTGGATAAGCTTGTCGCAACAGCCTTTGTGCGCTATGAGAAGTGGTCAATAAGTTAGGGTTTCAACTTGGCTGACTACTGACCATATCTGGTACTGGCTTTGTAGCGACATGCGACCTGGATCAGACTAGCTCATTGACAGCCGTGAGGCCAGATACAAACGAACGTCAAAGCCCCCTGCCACGCAGAAGCCCGTCATGCTGTCTGTGCATGACTCGAGAGGTCTTCCCACATATAACAGGAACGAGCTGACGTGCCTTGCGATGGAAGTGTGATCGAAGCAGATCGAAGGATGCTGCCACACCATACTGCATAAAATAATGCGGGGAAGTGCGCTCCTGAGCCACGGTCTGCCCTGCACGGTGATGATCAGGGGAGGGCCGCTTCTCGGCCTCCCAAGTTGAAAGTAGTATCAGATTTGTGTACGGAGTAGGCTGGATGAATTGATGGTATAGCCGTAAAAAGGCAAATAGACACGAAGCCCTCACGATGTTGCATCCTGAACGAGTGATTTAATGCGACCGTTATACCCTGCTTGCTTGAGCTTTGACCTATGTCGGGCAGCAACGCCTTGGCACCAGCATATTTATGGCGTTGTTATCCTTGAAGAACCGCTCTCCCTGAGCTTCATGAAAGTAAAGCTGACGCACTCAACAGAGCGTGATTCGGGATCATTGTTGATTAATAAATATATTTATAAGACTAGCGACTCGTGGGAAAGTCAATTTGAGAGCTCCGCGTCTCGATTGGAGGTCTGCTAGGCGTCCAGAGGCTGGGAATAGAGTTAGTGAGACAGCCAAGCCCCATAGCACATTGTAGAGAAGCAGCAGCTCGTGGCCATACATTGTGCCAACCCAGTTCGGTCCGGGACCAAGATGACTTGGTGGTACTCACAATATGCATGAGAGAAAGCTGATATTCTTGCTCGTTGCTCTATCACAAGATTCAGCAGCATGCAAGCACGATGAGTTGAATAGAATTCTGGGAAATGCGTTCAATCGTTGTGAGGGTATGTCTCGATCACCTTCCGCCACTGCAGTAGAGGTTACCTGTACTAGCACCTGAGCAGCGTACCGCTAGCCCAGGAGAGTAGCTGCATGAGCCGGTGAACAGATAAGGATAAGGGCGAGACGGAAGAAGCTGGAAGAGATCAGCCGTTAGACAGTGCGACGGGGGGAGCTGGTCGACAAGCATAGCGACGTGACATCCCCAGACGGCAGACGCCCACGGGGTTGATCTCCACGTGCAAGCGCGGGGATCGTGATGCGCTTTTCCTCCTTCCGAACATTCCCCGGGTCTCCCATCTCGACCAACGATGCAGCTTGCTCAAGGCGGATCCTGTGGTGCCTGGAGGCTGAGAAAAACATTGCCCTCCATCACTGCTTCTGGATCTGTTCTGGGGTTGATAACATGATATCCGGAGCCCGCGCTCTCTCTCTGTCCATCGTGTCCCTCCCTCTCTTCTGCAGAAGTCTCAATGGACTCGCCCGCAGCTGAGAAGAAGACGGCGAAACAGGCTTGCGATAATTGTCGCCGACGAAAGATCAAGTGCAATCGGGCCAATCCTTGTGACAAGTGCAAGCGCCTGCTTCTTTCATGCTCCTACAGAGATATTCTCCAGCGCAAGGGCCCCAAGTTTCGTACGCTCTATCCTCTCGCTCCTCTTCATCCGCTCTCTGCCCAGTATCACAGGACGGCAGGCCACCGCCACCTATATGAGGTGGGAATCAATGGACTCTCTGATGTCTGTCGTTACAAGCAGAACTCTCCGGCGTTACCAGCGTTCCCTACCGCAGATGGCCAAGCCCCGGCAGGCTGCTATGCGCCATGTTGGAGAAACTCGCCACACGAGCTGGTCTCATCACCGGGCTCGACAGACTCGCAGTCTGAGCCTGGAGGCAACCAAGTGCGTCCATATGCGAGACGATTATCTTCGCCTATAGTACTCGCTCATGTCAACGTCTACTTGAAATACCTCTTTCCCATCATGCCCGTTGTGCGAACGGAGCAACTGCTGCTGGACAGCCAGGATCCCGAAAGCCTATCACCGCAGCGATACGCATTTATGGCAGCTTTATGTGCTGCGACACACATACAGCTCAAATTGGACGGCGCTGATCCTGTTTCGAACTCTTCCCATAGGAACGCAACCGCTGATGGAAGCTCTCTAATGTCCGGAGAGGCACTGTTATCAGAAGCCGTGAGAGCTCGAGAGGAATATGATGTAATTGAGAACGTGAATGTCGAAACTTTATTGACTTCTTTTTTCTTGTTTGCCGCTTATGGTAATTTGGATAAACAAGACCATGCGTGGTTTTACCTTTGCCAGAGTATCTCAATGGCGCATACTCTTGGCCTTCATCGAGAATCCACATACTCTAATATGGACTCGGAGGAAGCGGAAGAGAAGAGGCGAGTATTTTGGTTGCTCTTTGTCACAGAGAGGTACGCGTGACGAAGCTAAACGAGCAAACTGGTGTGCTAGCTTCTAACACGTCTCAGAGCATACGCCCTCCAACGGACAAAACCCGTAATGCTGCGCAGCTCCATACACAAGCCTGCAGTCCTCTATTCCGATGACCCGATTTTGACATACGGCTTCCTTAATCTCATAAATATATTCGAAAAACTCAAGCCTGATCTTTATGACTGGGTCTCTGTTGGTTGCAATGATGAATTTTCCAAGGCCCCTCCAACCGGATCAATACAGTCTGAGCTATGCAGACCAATCTCTCTTGCTGGAGTGATAGAAATTCAAAAAGTCGATATTTTAGTGACGCAGCAATGGCTCCAAGCCATGATGTGGAAGCTTTCTATGAGTTGCCCCTCCAAACAGGCAAATAGGGGAGACGCTGTACTTCCATTCCATCTGCCCGTCTTGGTTGGAAAGACGGTTTTGGATGTTATAGGTTCTGTGTCGCAGGGTGCAATGGACGCTCATGGTATTGGAATGGTAGGCATTCGTTCGTGTTACAGCGAGTCTTATGCTAATGCCTACAGGAGCAAAAACTTTTCGATATGGGTTCATCTATCGCAGACGTTGCCCATTTTCTACGATCTGCAGCCACGCAACGTCTGGCCGCGTCCATTGCTGACCCGAGAGACTTGCTATGGGGTATTCTGAACATCTTGTCGAAAATTCGTGGATCTCAGTCGTATCTCTTTCCAGCGCTGCTAGAGCGTTCCAAGAGTATGCTGAAGCTCGACTCTCCCACGACATTAAGTAACTTTTTACCGAACATGTCAGATGACACATCTGCGATTAATATAAGGAAAAGGACTTTGGAATCGATCTCTACATTGGAAGATGTTCAAGAAGAGGTTGAAGAGAACGACATGATGAGTGGAAGGGCTCTGGATGTCATTTCAGGAATACCTCTTTAGCAGCCTTTCTCTTTGACTTGAAATCTAGAATTAGGTTCAAAATCCCTTCCAACTGTCGAATATAACAACCAGAAGATGCTTTCTCGACTCATTCGCCTTATTTTCTCTGTCTATGAGAATATTTGACATGTGCACAACACCTAAGAATCTAACCTCGTTTGTCTATTAAACTTGACAAGGATGATAGCAGTAACAGGCACATTCCCTTGCGTTTCAACTGAACGCATAGTTCTCTTAACTACGACAAATCCTCCTGGTCTCCTTACCAAAAGTCTCAGAACGGTGTCTCTTTCCACCGCACTTTGTTTGCAATTATACCCCACAGTACATTCCTGGTGGAGAGGTGAAACTGATGCTCGAGAAACTTTGATTTTATCATTCGAATCATCAATACTCCTGTTCGTTTTTTATAAAAGTCTACTCTCTTCTCTGGCCTAGACTCAGGCATGGAACATGGAATCTGAGTCCGTTCCTGTCATCTAACGGCGCGAAAATGGTTTCAACTTGAATGCCTGCTCGTACTCTCAGATGAATTGAAGGAAAAAAGAGGGTATTTCTAATTCCGACGCACGCCCTGACACTCACTCGTTACTCACTGGTCATATCACACAGAAGGGAAGCTACTACCTAGGTAAAACCCTGCCTACGCTTTACCTGGTAGTCGGGATGTTTTTACTTCTCTGGTCCAGGATGTATAAAGGGATCAATTCTCCATGGTCTGTTGGTAGGTCTATATTGGTAATTACCGAAGTACCGCACCACTGGAACCATATCCTACCCGCCTCCCAAGCCCTGGTCCAAAGACCCATGTCCCTCTGGGTGTATGTCGTATAATGCAGTGGTTCAAAAAGGTTTGCCGGTTGTATGCGGTGTATTCGAGGCAGCCATAGCAGCTTATTTATCTAGATACTGGCCTAGAAATCCCGAGTTCTGTTGAATAGTTGCATTGTGAGAGAAATATCTGCACTTATGGGGGTACTTGCTAGGGGGGAAAAGTGCACCATTGCAAAGTGATGGCTGTGACACAGTATGTACTTAATACATATATATCAACCAAACAGATAAGCCCCTACCAGAGGGTTCTATGCTGTGTATGTGTGTGTGTGTGTCTGTGTGTGTATGAGACCCTGACCTTGCACGCAGTGGGCATAGTCCTTATACTGTACTGCGCCGAGTCCAAACTATCCGCCTACCTAATGTGTCTACTCACATCCTCCAGACAATAGCAATAACATGTGTAGTACTGTATCAATGTGCCGACGGAACATTGTTCAATAACTGTCCTTTCACCATCTAGCATCCACTATGTTCAAATCCGAGGCCCATTGCTCATCCAACTGGTATCCATCCGCTGGTAAAGTAGGAATTAGTATCAGAAATCACATAAGCTTATCAATTCTTCAGAGAACGCTTACTTATCTAGAGGGGCTATGCTGTACCAGAGTATCATATCATACGATAATGGAACAGAACAGAAACAGAACGATACCAGCCATGGCAACACCAAAACAGGAGAGGCAGTCTCAGGAACATTGTGGTAAAAAACGAAGAGAGGAGCATTTCCAGACTAGATATCCGTTTTCAGTCAGGACCTGTTATCAACCAGTCACATTTGAAATAACTCGAATTCATCATCCGACCACTCCAACGGCCGTTCATACCAGGTGAGTCGAGACTCGTCAACCTCGCTCCACCACCCCCTCGCACCTTGCCTGTACAGCTTCCTTCGATTAACAGACTTCACCACGTCCCGCTCACGACGCCGGAACTCGTCTACGTCAGGAAGATTCGGCCGTGTCCACATTGAATTGAAAAATCGCCAATTTAGGAGCCGTTCATGATCCCACATAACGTATCCCTGTGCACGCATACCGCGGGTATGGATGCTGTAGACGAACTCTTCGCAGGTGAACTTCAGATGTGTCCAGCGCCAGGCGCTGGCTGGACCAGGGTCTGGATCATTGTAGAAGGGACTACCGACCTTTGATTTCTCGATCGCGCTGTCGTATTCTTCGGTAGCACGCCGTCACACCCGAAGTCGGAAAACCATAACACGTCGTGAACGGAGTAGGATGCCTTGCCTATGTTGGAGCTGAGAAGTGTATAAAGCTCCTCATAGCTTCCGGTAGTGATGACCCGGTGGAGAAATGAATTAATAACTACATATGGGGTACATATTCCCTCATCCCTGCAGTGAGTAAAGTAGCTATAGCATATTTATGTATGTATGTATGTACAGTACAGTAGTACAGTGCCATAAATCTATTGAAAGAAAAAAGAAATCCAATTATTATATTAAATTCTATAGAGCCCGGTCCCTGCGGTGGAGGGCTGCATGTAGGGCTGAGACAGGTTGGTTGGTTATGTTGGCTGGAGAAACCCTGTATCAAGTATCTCGTCACAACATAATTACTAATTTATTGACGTTGGCAAGCAATTAGTTGGGTATGGAAGATGAATAGACTAGAGAGATATATATCGACAATTTTGAAACCACTTATGTAAGTAAGGTACTATAACTACATGTGCTTACATAGTGTCGATAGCATGAGTGTGATATAGATGTCTCATGAAAAAGGCAGGCATGGAAGAAATCAAATCAAAAAAAGTCCATATGTACAGTAGAATATCATGAACATTATGGTTTGAAATGTCTTTTTAAGACTTTTACATTACCGTCATTCGAAGCAGCGTTTATTTGTGAAGAGTCTTGTATTTCGTCACGAGTCGTCTGTCCTCATCTCGTCGGTAGAAATGGGAAATTAAGACCAGTACATAAATCAATCATTCAGTCGGGAAAAAACATAGACAGGAGAATATTATTAATATTACATTACTTTTGAAGTCATATATAAGGCAAAGAACGGCAAACACGCCAGATATTACCCCACCTCCCCCCAGCCTTTAAAAGAAAACGTAACCAATCGAGATCTATTTATTCATTTTTGGGCACCTCGGATCGCCAGACCAGCTCCAGGACGAGGTCGCCGTCGGGCAAACCCCGATGGATGTAGAACTGCCTGACCTGACCGCGCTCGACGATCGCATCTTCCAGCCGGTAACTGAACTTGGCCTCGTCTTTCGCGCGAAGCGGGCCGAGAGCGTGCAGGAACGAATCCTGGTTCGCACCATTGTGGTCGTCCCACGTCTTCTCGATGCTGAAATCGCTGTCTGGGAGTTCCTCGCTGTAGTGGACCACGGAGAACCCGTTCGTCAGAACCCAGCCATCTTTGAACCGCCACTGCAGGAGCAAGCATGAGTCGCCGCACACGGCAGAAACGGCGCTCAGTTTGACCATGTCTGCATGGTACCACGATTTCCAGTGATGTACGGAGAGCGGCTGCTGGCGGCCGGACTCAAAAAAGCCCGACGCATCGCCCATCAGGTCAAGCTGGCGGAGGTCATTATCCACCGTGAGCTTCGTTGACGTGTACTGGTACACGCAGTGAGCAATCTTCCTGTCACCGGTCCCACTCATCTCCTGGCATTTATCGTGTACGTCGTTCAGCTGTTCCAAAAGAGGGCGGGATAGGAAGACGCCCGCACCACCGAAACCCATAACTCCGAAGACCCCTATTTGCGGTTGGCTTTCCGACAATCCTCCGACGTAGTAAGGCTTCGTTGCGTCGTAACTCTTAAGCCTTTCAACCAACCTTGGCATGGAAAGGAAAAACGTATCGTCGTCAATGACACAGCCCCACTGAGTTCCCTCCTGGAGATTGTCATGGAGCAGCCTGAGCAGCGAGAAATAGCGCGAATTGTACTCGATGTCGGACTCCTTGATGGTCAAGTCAATTCCCAGCGACTGGGCCTTGGCCCGAAGTTTCGACAGTTTCCCATGCGGCTCAATGAGGGCGAAAATGCGCGCATTCGAATGGCCTGCCCAGTGTGCAAAGCCGTCCAGGGAGTCGTATAACCGTTCGTAGGTCGTGGCTACGCCAAAGATGATATGTGACGCGTCCACACGTTTGGGGGGAATCGGGACTTCAACTGTGATTGGGTCTGAGCAAGCGTCCGGCACCTGCTTCCCCGTTGCCGGATCGGTCGTGTTCGGGGTGCGGACATCGAACAGCGGAATGTCCAGGCGCTCGCGTGTCATCTGTTTCGACTCCGACGGCCGCGCGATCACCTCCCGCCGCAGGTAATGGACCGGCTTGGAGAGCTTGTAAAACTCGATCGTCTCATCGTCGAGATGACACCGCTGCTGGGGGGAGAGTGGCGGAGGCAGTGCGTATTCATTCCACCTGGAGAGGACACGACTCTCATCGATCTTGAACCAGAGCAGGACGAGGCTCGCCCCGAGCAGGGAAGCAATGAGGAAGCGCACTATCCTCCTCCCCGGCGGGGAGGCGCCCAGGGAGAACCTGTCCCACGCCCTCAGCAACATCTCTGCTCATAGGATCGACGGCGGCAGGTGAGACAGGGCATGAGTCCTGCGAGGAGGGGAGGTGTTTCCTGCGTGGATGGCAGGAAGCAGTCTCGACATCAGACGCAGGTCATCGACCATCAGGGCACATGTGGGATCGTGAGCTGTGCCTGCTGAAAAGGCCGTGCGGACCGTGGGCTGAGAGCCCCGATCCATCGTCGGGACGATCCCCAGTGGGCCCCGAGCGTCCGCTGACGACGGAACGTTGGGTGTCTTGCCCGATCGGCAGGCGGAGGCCGCACAAGCGCCAATCCGCTGGCCCCGCGGCGGCCACCGACGCAAGCAGGCTGCGAGGACGTGGCATGGGAGATCGCTCGGCGACGCCGGGCTGTTGTTGAAGGACTCCGAAGCGCCGGCGGCGGCATGACGGCATCGTGTGCGCGTTCCGGCCGGGCGGCCCACGGCGCTGCCGCCGTGCCTGCGTTCTGCCGGCCTTCACCGCCTGCCTGCGTCATCGCCGCTCCTCCTTCTGTCTTCGGCTGTCCGTGTTTTGATCCGTCCAAAGGCCCGGTAAGACTTGGTTCTTTCGCTTAGACGAACATTGACCTGGGAATCTTTGCAGAGCTTGGAGAGCAAAACCGTTCAGAAGGGTGGACTCGATCCTCGTTTCCTGCGCCTTGTCACCTGGAGATCGGATCTGATTTGATCAGAGGACTCCTGCATGATACATGGTTGGATCTGATGTAGTCGGTATCTTTAATCTCCAGCCGCTTTTTTATTGTTATTATTATTTTAACTGTAATGCATTCAGAGAAGACTGTCAGCGGCAGATATTAAGATTTTAGACACCTACTTATATCTGTCCCCAGAGATGACGCCAATCCGTAAAGATACTGGTCATCAGCCTTATCTGAATAATGTTGAAACTGTAAGTAAATTCCCACTTTTTTCCTCAAGTTGCCAATCTCGAATTTCACTTTTGGCGGCACGCTGGTGACTGATGACGTCCAGATAATCAAGAAAAATGCGAGCGGCTTAGCACTTCGGTATAATTCAGGCTCAGATGAACACAATGAACCTGAAAATTCATAATCTGGCCATAATCAGAGTGGTGCGTTTTAGACAAGGCCAAAGGACACATCTGCGCTGACAATTGCGTTCCAATCAGAAATAAAGACAAAGCAGAAGAGCAGTTGCCCTGTTAGTTACCGCTAGGATCGAGTGGATGAAGCGACTGGCGCTATGCTAGATTCGAGCTTCAAGGCTGTAGTAGTTGATTCAATGTCCAAACCGAGCAGAAAAATGCATTGGTCATTTTCCCCCTCCTTGCTCATCAGGATTTCAATTGGTTTTCTGCATGAGCATTTCGCTGGTTGGGCTTCGCATGATCGCTCCAGTCGGTTTAAAAATCATTGATCAGCTATATACACTGTAGTAGCCAGTACTAACATGCGTGAATTCAGATACGTCCAGAGGGATCGTGTTCTATTCATGAGTTGACACTCAGAGGTACTTGTCGAAGAATGTAGCGATTTGCTTGTACCTGTGGACAGAGGGTCAGAATCAGAGGAGTCTGTTGGCAGAAGAGAAGCGGGAAAGGCAGAAGTGGCCCTTCTCCAACTCAAAATGAGAGAATGACTTACCCTCTCTCGAACTCCTTCTTGTTCTCCTCATCGTCGAGGTTGGCGCGCGCTCCCATCCATCCGTGGAACATGGTCCCGTAGGTCTCCACCTCAGATGCGATGCCCGCCCTAGATTCCAAGGCAGCCTTGTAGTCGGCAATCTGCTCCTTGGACTCATCGTAGGATGCGAGGACGATGTGGGGAATGGTCATATTGCGGGCCTCGTTGGTGTCGAGGAACCTGGAGGTCTGTTAGATCTTGTGTTGTTCGAGAAAACAGTTACACGTATGGACGTACGATGGATGGGCCTGGCCGGACACATTAAACAGCGACTGTGGGCCGGAGACGATTGCCGCGAGCTGTAAGAACAGATGGTTAGCTGAATCTTTCATCGCACAGTACGCCAGAAGTCTGCTGCTGCCCACTTACTTTTCCACCCCAGCAGAGTCCGAGGACTCCCCACTTCTCAATGCTCGGGTATTTCTTCTTGCATTCAGTAACGATGGCCACCAGCTTCTCCGCATTCTTCTTTGGCTCTGCCACCTCGGTCAAGAACTTCTGGACCGCCTGCATCCTTTCGGCAGGTTCCATAGACAGCCAGTTGATGTCCCCCTGGGTGCCCTCGAAGAGGTCCGGCACGAGCGTCAGCGCATCCAGGTGCTGGGCAAGGCGGTCCGCACCCAGCAGGGTCTGTGGGTAGTAGCCGAAGATATCATAGACGAGAACGACACCTCGCTTGGCAGAGGTGTTTCCCGTGACATCTGTTCAAGGTTGCGGTGTCAATATTTCCGTCGACCTGAGCTCGTCCTGAAGAAGTCGCGGGGAGCAAAAGAGTGCTACTCACAGACATCGACGCCTCCGATCTTCTCAACGGGAACCTTCTGGTTCGTCCCCACGGGGGTTCTGGTGCAGCACGCTTTGTTGATCTCCGCCATTTTTCGTAGGATGTCTTCAATCCTCTTGTGGTGCGTTGAGTGGGAAGAAGAGAGTCTAGCATGGCGGGGTAGCAGGATTTATATATCGCTGGCGCTCAGACTTCTGGATCTCCAGTGCTTCACCCTCATTTTCCCCTCGTGGGTCCTCCTGGGTGCGATACAGGATCCGCTGTGGACTCCTCCGTGCCGTACCTTTATGCAAGGTCGACACAAGCTTTCTTTTCTCCGAAGCTTAACACCGGTTGGTGCCGTGGCGGGGCGCGTAATCGGCAGCCCCTCGCGGGAGAGACAGGTCGCTGCATCGTGCCTGAGCAGCTGCAGTTACCCCGCCTTTGGACGGTCACCACGCTGGGGATGATGGTTCACGGTCCTGCGTACCTGGCGGCGTACTTGTTATCGTGTCAGAAACGATGAACCAGGATCAGTAGAACATATTAGATTAGAACCTACGCTTAGCCTATCTCCTATCTCCGTCGGTATACAGTAGCGCGGGACTGCTAAAAATTAGTATTGGTCCGAAGCCGTCATGTATCAGAAGAGAAGTTTGGTTCTTCAACAGATAGTACGGTTATTATTACATCTCCAGATACCGTGCCATTGTCCCTGTGTCAGATTTCTAGCTCTTCTATCGCATAGTAGCAGGACTAGAATGTCCAGTTCTCGATATTATCAAGTTCGTCGATATGTTTGTAAGCAGGATTTGTGTTTGACGACGAGGCAACGCTACCTATTTGTCTTTACAGGTTCCCGACCTTATATTGCAATAATTTGCTCTGCTTAAGTGTCTCATAGGTCTGGATTGGACTTCGAACCGAAAGGAATCACCGTGATGCTTCTTCGAGGGGTAACATGCGAAGAATCCCGCTCGCGTCAAAGCAAAAGCCACGACTATTTGAATGATCTTCGAAGTCTGTCGAGACTTCTTAGCAGGGTCTTTTCATAGACATTAACAGTTTCCAAGAACTTGCTCCGACTTTTATTGCGTCTGGATCTCTCATCAACATCATTATGAAATATATTCCCCTCTAATTATAACTGGGGGAAAGATGGAGATCGGTCCGGCCGGAACGAGGCAGCCTTGAGGGTTGTTATATTGTCCGACAGCTCCTAGAATATCCAGATCAACTATCACTATAATAACAAGAGGCTGTCAATCTTCTCTGAAGTAGTGTACTCCGTAATATCAATATCTTCATTTCTTGCAGCACAAACTCTGCAAGAATCCTGCGTTAAAACTTTTTCCGGTGAACGGTAGATAGAATACTTTTAAATGTCAACATATCCCTTCCCTTCACGTTTGGAAGATGAAAGATGCAGCCAGCGCTGGCATTTTTAGAAAGCATCTTTAGTCGATGGTAAACAAACTATCACAAAGGGCTGTTCTGTTGAATGTGACGAACATAACTGCTGGTAATGAAACCATACGCCTAGGACCCCAAAGAGCTAACAGACTGATAATAGAGCCTTAGAACCAGCCATACTCAACCCGCTCGAATGGAAGGACTCGTGCCAGAAATTGACGTTGTAGAAAAATAAATACTTTAAGTAGTTTCCTCAGTCTGAATAGATCGGTGCCAAAATGGTTCCTTGCGCAGTCGCAACAGGACTGCTTGTTGATAAACAATCACTGCCGAGATGCCTCACAAACATGATGATCGTACTTGGAAAAATAAAATGCTAAGTTATCTCTTCCGATGATTGGAGGATGTTATCCCAATTCTCAACAGAATATACGGGTGGCGACTCGAACCACTAGTGCAAAGTTCCCGATGTGGAAATGTCGGTTGCGCACAAGCTCGACATATGTGGTTACGAAGAACGCAACGCTGGTGCTTGTCGATTCTGCGCCAGCGGCCCTTGGGACCAAGGGTGTTCTGTTACTCGTGGTACCCGGTCCCGGATATGAGTTGAAACCCTTTTTCACGAATTTCACTGGAAGCCCTCTGCAGTCCGATTTAGATATCCGGCTTCGCTGTTCGAATCTACGGAATGACCGCGGGGACAGTGCAGTCACTAGCTGCACTGTTGCAGCGAGCGACGATCGACGATCATGAGGAAGTTGTGAAGTCGTGCAACGCGGCTCTAAAGAAGTCCAAGAACGACATACATGCGCAACATGTGAAAGCCGTCGCCCTATTGAAACTCGACCGGTTTGAAGACTGTCTGCGTGTTATCGAAGAGGGCGGGGATGCGCTCAAGAAAAGAGCCTCGTTAGAGTATGCCTATGCGCTTTACAAGACCGGCAAACTTAGCGAGGCTCTGGATGTTGCCGCAAGATTATGTACGGGAAGGGGCGCAAAGCATCTGGAAGCTCAAGCTGTATGTCCATTTGATAATCACCGTTTACATCGGGTTGGAGAGAAGCTGATATGTCTGTGCCATGCGTGTAGGCTTATCGCGCCGAGGACTTCCTTCGCACGGCCGAAATTTATAGAGTCCTCTCTAGCGACAAGGCGTCAATAGGAAATGAAGAAAATGACTTGCGCATTAATTCGTGGGCTACAGATGCCCAGCTGCAGTGGAAGGGACAGGCACATGCTGCGCGGAATAAGCAACCAACAAGGGAAGATCTCGAATCCTTTGAGATTACATATAATGCTGCCTGCGGGAGCCTCGCGAGGGGGGAACTTAGCCAGGCTGAACAGCTCTTGAATCGAGCGAAAGGTTGGTAGACGTGAAAAATATGGATAACAATATACTAACGAGAAATCGCAGAACTATGCAAGACTTCAGAGGACCTTACGCCGGAGGAAAAGGATGCTGAGTTGCTCCCTATCGCTGTGCAGCAACTATATGTCTTGATCAGACAAGGGAAGCTAGAAGAAGCGGAGGAGGTGATGAAGGAGATATCTCTTAATGAGTAAGTAAAACGGATGTCTTCTTCACCGGAAAACAGCGTCTTACTCGTCCTTAGGATTTCGGAGCTTTCTACAAGGAAAATCGCGCAAAATAATATAATCCTGGTTAAGCCACCACAAAATCCCTACCTTCTTTACAAGGCGTTCCATGAGACTCCGTCTGCGACAAATAATGACAAGCTTTTTGAATTCCAGAACAATGTTCTGGTTGGGAACTCATATGCCGCCGATCTCCTTGTCCACAAGTACGACGGAGTGATTCGATCTACTCGCAAAGCCCTAGCTGAACGCCCTTGCCCGTCAGTTCTTCCCAGCGACAACATTCTCTCTGTGTACAACGCAGCAGCGCACGCGCGGGATCAGACAGGGCAAAAGGCTTTGAAGGAGGTTCTTCCGCTACTTGAAAGGAGACCGAAAGACGTTGGTCTAGTGCTCACAGTGGTCCAACTCTACGTGACTGCCGGCAATACCACTTCCGCCATTATCACTTTGGAGAACTTCCTGCGAACGCTTGAAGAATCCATAGCCGAACAGGATCAGGATATACGTTTCAACCCGGGGCTTCTCAGTGTCCTCATTGCTCTGTACAAGCTCGAGGACCGCAAGACTCAAATCAAATCCGAACTTGCCAAAGCCGCGTCATATTGGCGTCAGCGAAGCAATCCACCTACCATGCTTCTCCGGGCTGCTGCAAGCTCACTTCTTCAGTCCTCAGACCGTTCCGATCTTGCCATGTCTGGAGAGTTGTTTACCAACCTCTGCAGACAGGACCCCAATGACCGGTTCGCAATAGCAGGCTACGTAGCCTCACACGCGGCGACAGACCCAGCGAAGGTCGAAGATTTGCTTGAGAAGTTGCCATCAGTCGAGGACCTGGTTTCAAATATCGATGTCGCAGCCCTCGAGGAAGCAGGCATCCCGCAGTCTGCCTCGACCGCAGCGGCAACTGCAGCTGTATTGGCCGAGGCAAGAAAACGACCAGCGGCGGACAAGCAGGGCCCGGCAAAGAAGCGGGTTCGGAAATCGCGTCTTCCGAAGGACTACGATCCAAACAAAGCCCCCGACCCAGAACGGTGGTTACCCCTTCGGGATCGCTCGACATATCGGCCGAAGGGAAAGAAGGGCAAGCAGAGAGCGGCGGAGAGGACGCAGGGTGCTGCAGTCACCGAGAAAGCCGAAGAAGCCGCTGCTGCATCTGCTGCACAGCAGCAGAACGCTCAGGGTGGTGGTGGAGGCGGCGCCGCAAGTGCAAAGAAAAAGAAGAAAGGAAAGCGGTAGAGCAATCGCTTTCTTCTTTGAAACGCTTTACGAGAGGAGTTTGCATTTCAATGCAAATACATTGCTGATATCCATATAGAACTTGGAATGACTCCAGAACGATGAAGTGGATATTATGCTCCGCGACGACATGATAGGAATGTCCCATTTCCAAACTATGAATTTTTAGAGGATATCACCCCATACACTGTAGCTGAATGCATAGGACTAGGAACTGTAAACGCGTCACGGATTTCGAACAAAAAAAATAAAAGCATCCAAATAGACAGATGAAAACAAAATATTAATTAAAAAGAAGCCCCAAATCGTAAAGAAAACTGGCCTCGGGCTGCCAAGGCGACTTAAGCATCTTTATCCCATTCCTAAACAAGCTCATATTATGCTGCCCTATTCAATCCCCTCTTTGACGCAATCAAGCACAATCAAGATATCGATTCCACTCATCCAAGTGGAGTCCTGACCGAACCACACTGCCGATCATACTGTTCAAACATCATGCGAAACAACTTCAGGTCCATTATCGCGTCTTCCGCGGTCGTCTTGATCGGCTGGCCATGCACCAGACACGCGTAGAGCTCCTTCAACTCCGCCGCATACGCATCCTCGTAGCTGCTCAAGACCTCCCTCTTCTGCGACTCGCCATGCTCGTTCATCTCTTCCACGATGACCCGGATGGGCACGTCTTTGACGTAGGGGGTATTGTACTCGATGCTCACGGTCTTGTTCTGTCCGTAGACCGTGAGATGCGCATCGAACCGGGGGACGGAGTCGATGCCAGACTCGAAGGTCACCGAGTACGGGTTTCCGTTCTTGTCGCTGTAGCTGAAGATCGCAGAGTAGAACGGCTCGTTGGTGGTAACGCCGACGATGGAGTCAGGGAGTCCGAGAGTCTCGCGCATCAGGGACAGGTTGTGGCAGCCAACGGAGCCGAGGAAGCGGCCAAAGGCGATGCGCTGCGGGGTGAGCTCCTGTCCGAGGAAAGCCTCCTGGAGGAGCTCATGCAGGAGTTGAGAGCTGTCACTAGTACCGTCGCTGTCGGCGACATCTGTTGTTGTTGATGACTTCGCCACCGGAGTTCCAGACTGGTTGACAAAGTGCCGCTTCGGACCGGTGATATCGCGACATCTCGCGTACAGGATGCGGTCGACGCTCGCAATCTCCCTCTTGAAGGTGTTCACAAAGCCGGGGGCATACCGTCGCATGGAGCTGACGAAGACCCGGGCCCCGTTCCTGGCCGTCTTCTCCGCGTTGATGATCCTCCGCGCGCTCTGGATGCTCAGGCTGAGTGGCTCCTCGATCATGACGTGCTTGCCCGTCTCGAGCGCCGCGATGCTGTACGTGGCATGGTATTCGTACGATGTCAGGATGACGATGAGGTCGATGCTCGGGTCATTGATGATCTCGTACGCGTCCGTGCTGCCCCTGGGGATGTTGAATCGGGACTGGCAAAATTCGACTGCCGTCCGGGACGAGTCGCAGATGGCTGCGGTCTCGAAGTATTGGTTCAGCAGCTGCAGCGTCGGCAGATGGATCACTTGGGCGACTTCCCCGGCTCCGATGACCCCGACGCGCAAGGTTTTCTCGGGCATGATGTCTGGCAGGGATTGATGATCTATGGACTGGGGAGATCCTGAGTCTTTGGAGACGGACGTCAGAAGATCGCCTGGCCCATTCATTGGAAGGACGTAAGATACCGGCGTCTGTCGCAAGCGCTTATGTTGCTGCCGGTTGGATGGTTCAAACGCTTCCATAAGCTGCTCAATTCCAAGTGTCAAGTTATCTGCAGCAATTCTGGGTTTTCTATCCGTAAGAAGATGGAGTGGTATTACAGGAATCCAGCAACAGACAAGCAGAGGATACTAGTAGTGTTCGCAGGATGCTTTTGAGTGTTCTCCACGGACGGATGATGTATAGCGGGACTCATACCTCCTAGGTAATTAATAATATGGCTTTTACCTCCCCGCCCCGAGCCACATATCCTCCCCTGTGCATGTGGTATAGGTATGCATGTGCTTCTTGCTACTCCGTACATGGCAGTCCACATGAGAGCACACAGCCTTTGTTGTTTTACCACTCGCACGACTGCTTGCAGATCCCTGGCGGTGACGTCACTGGCTCCGGGGAATAGATCCGCTTACCACGCTGACAAGTTCAGCCATAACTATAGTGCATTAGTCTCTATCCTGGCAGATACTTCTTGAATTAAGCTTCCTGAGGAGCTGATACTAGTAGTTGCTAGCTTCTCACGTCCTACACACCAAAACGTGAAAAGGATTTTGCAGGGGGTGCAGGCAGAGAAGAGCAGTGTCTCATCTGACATAAATTATCACCAGGGCAAAATCGGTCCGTGAGGGTACATCCATCCCAAGGTTCCATCAACGGGAGTACAGTCACTATGCCAGCATTAAGTTTTATGAAACCTTCCCATGAGCCGTCGTAACCGGCAACGTCATTGTTTTCCACGCACAAGTGAGTCCGAGTATCAACCCACAAGTCCCAAAAATCGGGGTACTAATGAAGATATGGTCTGGGGTCTCAGAACCCCGGATTATGGTCCCAGAGCTAAGGTAAATGAGGAAATGCATATGCTATGGACATGGACTGGTCCGACGAGGCCCACAAGCTCACGTGGACCTTGTTTTAGCACAGGTGCAATTGAATTTGTGCAGGACTATCTAGTAGAAAGTTGTCAGACTGAATACACCGCTAGACCAAAAGAAATGCCATGACACTCTTTCAGTGCTAAACGGTAATTTTTTCTATGTTGACAAAAGTCAATGGCACAGAAAGTCCCTCCAGGAGTCTGTTTAAATTCCTGTATGCGGTGTTAGACGGCAAGATAGAGCGGGGATTCACGAGTCCATGGACGAATCCATGGTAGCTGGAGAAGATCTCCAAGTAGTGATTCTGAACGTTTGCACTATTCTTGACGGGGACACAGGCCAGTTATGCATATGGTTTAGCCTACGCTCTGAGACCAGACTCAATCCGCCGCTGCAGAAGTTAGTGGATGGCAAAGGGACGTGGCCATGTGGCTTTTCCTATGGTGATTGAAGTTCCGTCCCACCGTTCCTTAATTATGCCTTTAAAACTTTTTATTTATCCTAGGGTCTAAGACAATCTAAGCAAGAGTCCGACGGATGACATGAGGAAATCAGCTTTTGTTTGCATAATGCTCCACTCCGGATCCCAGGAAAGTCGGACCTTCTTTGCTTCTTCTTCCTCTTTTAAATTCTCTAAGTTGCGCTATAGAGACCGGATTCGCTTCTCAAGTCCTCAAGTGATATGACGTCTTTGGAACAGATCTCATTCTTGTGGTATCCATATCTTAGAGCTCCTTTCCATCATTTTAATGAATGCATTGGATTGCCATGATGCTAAGTCCATTTTCTCTGGGAGCCAGAATCCCAGTGACACATTCTCACGGACTATTCCTCATCGTTGCTTGAGTGAGTCGAAAATAAGCTTTTCCTCATGACCTTGTTGATCTAAGGACTGGGGCATTGATATTCTTTTCATGTCTTTTTAGGTGCGCTCTTGCCCCGATGCTGTTGACATGTGCTTTATGCATTCCGCATCCTGAAGTCGGACGTTGAGCCTTCCTTATTGCGTCAGACGAGCAACTCGTATATCATCACCAGAATGATCCAATGCTTCAATTTACTGAGTTAATTGAATTGAACCGTTTGGATTAATTCAGATGTGGGGAACAGAACAAGACCAGCTACATAGAATGGACCGGCCCAATGAATAATGTTGTGCCTCTGAATGAGTTATGTGAGATCTTTCCTGTTGCCAAGGGGTTCCCCTTGACTGCTAACCGGCAGGAAATTAATATGGAGATTCCCGCAATAATCCTCGTCCTTGCCATCATGCGCCTCTTACAGGTCTCCTAACAGTCCTCTCTTTCATGGTGTTGAAGCAATTGACCAGGCCTGACACCAATCTTCCTGACCATGCCACCCCTGTTAAGTCCCTAAAGACCTCGGCAAACATGCTAGGATGTTTATTCTCCATGGCCAGCTGCACAATTCAAGCCTGTTCAGCAACAAGACCTATGTTGCCAAGCCAACACAGTACAGCGGCGTAGAGATTTTCTATGGTCCACCAACACAATCATTCAGTACGCTTCGTAGCAGCAAGGTTGCAGGCCATACTTGAAGCAAACACGGACCTGCATGTGGAATAGCAATGGGACCCTCAGACTGATGACATTGACGTGTTCCTGGTCAGTACACGTTGCATCATGGCCCCACCGTTTACAGGGAGCATTAGTACTGTACACGCATGTACAAACATACATCTTCATGAATAGAAAATAAGTAAAACCCCGGACTGCTCTCGGTCATTCCCAAAGAAGAGACTGACAAAGAACTCGTCAAGAAACCCTGGAAAGCAAGTGCGAAAATCAATGCGAGACATACTTTGGAGTCACCTTCACCTTCCAAGGCACAGGCAAGAGAGGCTTCACATGGCATTAGAAAGCAAGAGACCAAGCCTCTGGCCACCTGTTGCCCCAGGCATCTGACCAGGTTCTTCATCCACACCAGGGGCTAGACCCCGCCTGCTGAGGAGCGCAAGCTTGCGCTCTGTGGCTCTGCCATGCTTCACAAGCCACTGCTTTGACCTATCTGCAAGGAAGTTCTCCTCCGCGCATGTCCAGTTGTGCCCGCTAAGTAAAGTCCTTGTGCTCCTGCGCTGATCCCGTCTGTTTTACCTCAGCCCCCATTTGCGTGCCCCAAGCTCCCTCCTGCTGTTGTTGCGCCCTCGCTCTCCAGTGTTGACGCGTTGTAGGTGCTCTAACGCGTTGATATGGTTGACCTCATATTCGTGATGCTCATTGCAACCCCCCTGAGTTCAATTTCGCACCCCAACTCATGAGGCATAGTGGACAGGGCCGTGTGTGAACGACTGTTCCTCGACGTGGTTGTGTTTGGAATTCGACCTTGCAGCCCTAGACCGAAATCGAGTCCAACCTAGCAGACCCACTGATTGAGTTAGACTTGATACTAGCATCAAGTGCAGTTGCCCATTGGTTGGTAAAGCTATTCATGCAGTGGTTTGGATGCACTGACATGGTACGCAGGCGCCTCTTCCTATTCGCCATGAATCGGGGAGGGACAGTTCTGTGAATCGTGCGGTGAAAAGCGGGCGGTAGATAAGGTAATGTTTTATATTGTGTCATCTGTCCTCCCGCTTCTGTTTCCTGCATAGCACCCTTCCATTACTCAAATTCATCCATACTTGAGGGCAACATTGATGACATGGCTCAGAACATAGCAGCTGGTGATCTACAGCAAACTACTGGAGCCGCAGCTTTGAGGCAACTGGCTGATGATGTTTTGCAAGTAGATGTGAGCTGAGCATCCCTTTGTCCTGGGCTCCTACAAGATGGAACAAATATCTTGCTAATACAGTTCAGGACAATGCTTCTGCTGATGCAGACTCGGCTTACAACGAATCGTGAGTAATATCTGAAGCTATTAAATGACAACTTCGCAGTCTTAGCTGATAATTCAACTCTTGTCATAGGATTGGAACTGCCAGTTATGTCTCATCCCTGACTTCAAGCATCCGAAACTACAAGTAAGACTCATACCTGGATCAATTAGCATCAACTGGTATTCCGCAGCAGTGACAGACTAAGTCATGATTAATTGCATAGATATGAAGTGAGGCTTCAACAGATGAATGACTACCTGATTCCCATGAAAAAAAAAGCGTGTTGACAGTGTATTCTAGAATGGGCGCCGATATCATGCGTATCATGAAGGATCCTACGTGCTGGTATTTTATCAAACTCCGGCGAAATCAGCTCATAACTAACTTATCGTACAATAGCCCAATGATGACGAGGAACAGGATCGCATGGACCTCCTCAATCATATCTACCGTCTCCTTACTGGAGGAGATCTTCATCTTGCACCTATCGGCCCAAATCCTCAGCGAGTATTGGACCTAGGCACTGGTATACAGCTCTGGCATAATCTACCAGTAGCACACAAAGCATGCTGACCTCGTGCATGAATAGGGACCGGAATTTGGGCCATTCAATTTGCTGAGTAAGACCCTCATTATGCACCCCTTTTATGGCCGAACTGTCACTGAAAGCAAATGATAGTCAATATCCTTCAGCACAAGTTATCGGTACTGACCTGAGTCCTATTCAACCTCAATGGTACTGTAATCCCGCACCCACCGTTCATGAACGTCTCCCGTGCTAAACTGGCTAGGGTCCCTCCAAACTGCACATTCGAGATTGATGTCTATGAGCAAAAGTGGCTGTACACAAAGCCATTTGATTACATACATGGGCGTGAACTGAATGGATTTGTGGCCGATTATGACCGACTTTTCAGCCAGGCATTTAAGCATCTAAAGTCAGGAGGATACTTGGAGATGCAGAGTGCTGAAGTACATCTTTATCCCAATGAGAAGGAATCTGAGGAAAAGGGCAAGTATACTCTGATGTTGACACAGTATGTCAACGAAGCAGCAGAAAAATTTGGCAAGTCCTTTAAGCAGATACATTTGTGGAAGGAAAAGATGGAAAAAGCAGGGTTTGTGGACGTGAGGGAAGTGCAATATAAGGTTTGTCGTGCCTTCTATTTTAGAACCAAATGGCATTTTTTAGATGAATCTGTGCTGAACCTGGATGCTGACATATGTATATACAGCTGCCTACTGGCAGATGGCCGAAGGATCCAAAGCTGAAGGAGATTGGCAAGTGTTAGCAGGTTCAGCACATTCAAGGTGTTGATTCCTATTCTTTTGCTCTCTTGTCACGCGTTCTTGGCTGGAGCAAGGAAGAGATACAGGTATTCTGTGCTCGCGTGAAGAATGAGCTCAAGGATCCTTCGGTCCATCTGTATTCCATAGTCCACTTTGTCCATGGGAAGAAGCCTTAAAAAGCTCGAGTTCTCGAATGCATGCTAACGGCCGCACAATCTCCGGGGGATTCCTGGAAGCTTTTACCTCGTGGTGATGTGCAAAAAGAATGTTCGCTTTTCTTTTACCAGTACCGTATTCATGATCCGCTTAGTTGCTCTTTGATTATGACAGTCATCATGGCACGGGAGCGGCTCACCAGATGCGCAGACCACGCCGCAGCTATCCCTTTGTCACTCAAGGATTATGGCCTTAATTGAAAAAAAGAAAAAGTTTGGAGAAGAATGGCTAGGAGCTTAGTGATATTGTTTGTCATCTAATCTGCATCTGTGCTTGTTGATGTATTCCAAAGTCCAAGATGGAGATACACGCTAAACTTAGTACCTGAGGAGGTGGCTTATCAGCCAGACAGGAATGATGGATATTTCTCAAGAAGCTGGGACTTGGTAGAACATGTGTCAGCTACACATAATGATGGACACTGCCCATAGTTGCAGGAAGTGGCAGTGCTATAAGTAAAATAATAAACACTATAGGGATGCTGCGCTTTATAATCTGAGACATTTGCTTTGGATTCACATACTGATTATTTTTATTGTCATGACGTTGGCTTAGCAAGTTACTTTTTACTAGGCCAGAGTACAGTACAAACGGCAAAGCCAAGAAGATACTTTGAGCAAAGAATTACTTTCTTTTTCTCCAATACTTTCTGCTAGTATATCGTGCCAAGGCCAGGAAGCTAGAGAGTATAATCTGGTAAAATGGCTTAGGACGTTAGGTGCAGGCGCATATTTCCCCGCGTAAACATAGCTACGCAGCAACTACCAGCTGTGGTACTAGAACAAAAAAATACTCTGGACATAGGATGATAAAGAAAATCAAACAGATGCAAAATTATATTTACTCAGTTCCCAGCAAGCTAAGGATCCACTATCAATTTCCAAGATTAGTATCTTGCATACCTAGCATCCTCTTTCCTAATGTGGTAGTAGAAGCAGGCACTAAGCGCAGACCTGGGTCAGCCATAGAAGACAGCACTAAGTTCTCCGACGGCAGCTAGATGTAAATATATTCGGTGGCACAGTTGATGTGTTTCTTCCGTGGTTCTTGGATGAAGGTGGAAACATGGTCCTGGAAAATGTTAATACCTATGCTTTGTCTACTCCTCTGCCCGCTTCTTTATTAGGACCGTTTTGGGAGGTCAGATGGCAGTGAGAGCTATGATAAAGGTCCAAGCTCCGAGAAAGGTCGTGGGCATGTCAAAGAGGACAATTGCCTATAAAATATAAATCATGGCTCAGCAGACTCCTGCGAAAGCTTCTAAACCTCACCGCTCTCCGTCTCTCCGCCATAGGTAGCTAGTTCGTTAATTGATCGTTTATCCCGAAGCCCCTCTGTCTACTCGTTTAGCCATGTATATTCTCCACGTGGCCTTGCGTTGGATTCTATCTTTGCGCGTGTTGTGGACCCTGGCTGGAGACCGGGAGCGTTGGAGCTGACGGACGCGACAGCCGCAGCGGGTCCTCCCCGTCGATCACGCTTCCATCGTTGTCGAAGCTCCCCAACCGCAGTCCTTAAAGTCGCGAGCCGTCTTTCTCAGGTGTCTTTACTTTTCCCTCCGTGTTCCTTGTCCTGTCTCTCTCGTCCTCTAGACTCCCTTGGTCTTTCAGCTCGTGGCTTCGAGAAACGCTACAAACGATGGGTGTAAGTCTAGCCCGCACTTCAATAGCTTCGTTTTGCAGCTTCAGCGCCCCGCCCCGTTGCCCCGCGCCAGCGCAGTGTTGCAAGGCACAACGGTCAGGACCTGGAGGACAGCAATGGGCAAGGTCGAGAGGAAACCGTTACTGATTCTTACTCGGGTTTGCACATCAGCTCGCCGCGAAGATTGCAGGGAGCCAGGCTGCTGCTCCCGGTGCCTCTGGAAGGGCTCCTCCCGCCGGGTACACTGGCGGCCCTCCTGAGCCTCCGCCGTCACTACGTCCGGGTCAGGATCCTGCGAAACATGTAAGCCGTCACCACTCGACGAGGCGGACTGGGCATCCGAGAGTTGCCAGCAACGCCGGATTCTCTGTATCCGCCGTCCCAGAGAGATCAGCAACTGAGAGATGCCGTTGTAGCAGGCTGGACAGCAGCCGCAGCAGAGCCAGTATCAGGCCTATCCGGGCTCACCTCAGCCTTCGACTCAAGGCCCACCCGGCAGCCAGGTAAGCAGACTCGCGTTCTTCGCATGGCAGCCCTCGTGTGCACGCGTAACCTTCTCCCCTTCTCTCTGCACGATCCTTTCCTTTGCCTTCACACTCTATAACGTTGCTTCCTTTCGTCTCTGAGCACGGCTCCCCGGCGGTGCTCATCTCTCGTATCTTTTTGCAATCATGGATCGACCATATAGCCAACATCTATACCCTGGCCAGCTCCATTCTGCCTCTCCTCAGTCTCCGCATCCAGCGCCGTCGCCGCAGCAGCAGTATCAAGCGTACAATCCATCACCATCGCCCCGGCCAGGCACATCGCCATCTCCTGCTCCGGGCTCTCCACATCCTGGGTCCCCTTACGTTTCGCAACCTCCGGTTTCTCAGGGCTATCAGCAGCCTTCATACAGCAACCCGCAACCGCCATACAGCCAGCCCTACACAAGACCGCCGCCGCCCCCGCCGCAGCAATATGGAGCTCCTTCGTCCCAACCACCATACGGACAGCCCTCTCCGGTGCCATATCCTCCTCAGCAGCAGCAATCTTACCCTGTATTTCATTACCCTGATTTCCCCGATTCTGCGCTTCACAGTTTGATATTCTATGGCTCGTTCTTTTGCCTCACCGAAACTAATTTCTGCGCTACAGGGACAATCGTATAGCCCTTATCCCCCGCATGGAGCGCCAGCCCCCGGTGGGCCAGGCTATGGCGGGCCAGGCTACGCGCCGCCGCCCGGCTCTCAGTATGGACCTCCAGGACCCGCTCCGCCTGCGACTGAGCAACAGGTCGCAGCGTACAGGCAACTCTTGGTGAACACTATCCAGGAGAAACAGCTTCAACATTTCTATCCACCGGACAGGCTTGAAACGGTGGTTCAAGGTCTCGCGAGAAATGCCCCGGAGAAAGTGCAGGAACTCATGAGGGAATGGAGGGTCCCACAGGAGATTGCGATGGACATCATCAAGCTCGTCCTATTCGACATTATCCTATATGTCGACGACAGCGGTTCCATCCAGTTTGAAGAGAACGGAAACAGGTTGGCTCAACTGAAAGAAATCCTCGCGCTTATTGCCACGGCAGCGTCGAAGTTTGACCAGGACGGTATCTCGATACGTTTCATGAACTCCGACGTGAAAGGAGACGGGATCCGCAACAGGGCGGACGCCGAAGGAGTTGTAGCCCGTGTTCTTTTCCGGGGCCTGACGCCTATGGGAACGAATTTGCGGAACAAGGTACTCGAGCCCATGGTAGTGGGACCTGCGAAAGCAGGTCAGCTGCAGAAGCCGGTCCTTGTCATCACCATCACCGATGGGCAGCCTGCTGGTGAACCACTCAATAGCGTAGCCGAGGCTATTCGCTATGCAAACGACGAACTGTCTCGAACTCCATACGGCCGCGGAGCGATTTCCTTCCAGTTTGCGCAGGTTGGGAATGACTTACACGCACGCGAGTTCCTGGCCAAACTGGATGAGGATCCCGGTATTGGAGGCCTCATCGATTGTACATCAAGTACGTCGTAGAGAAACTGTCGTTGGGCGCCGAGCTCTGCTGACTTTGGCTTTCTAGATCTGGAGGTCGAGCAAGACGAGATGTCGCGAGCTAACCCTCCGGTTCACTTGACCAGAGAGCTTTGGGTAAGATGCATTCGGTCCTTTTCGAACGATATATTTCCATCGCTGACATGCGTTTTCAGTGCGCAAAACTGATGCTAGGTCCAATTGATTCTTCATACGACACGAAGGACGAAAAGGCGGCCGGCCGCGCTGGCGCCGCCCCTCCTCCGCCCTCCGCCCAGCACGGCGGCTATAATCAGGGTGCATATGGCCAGAGCCCCGGTCCTTATCACAACCAAGCCCCGTATGGCCAAGGTCAGGGAGGATACGCGCAGGGCGGCTACCCGCCGCAGCAAGGCTACGGACCGCCGCAATATGGACAGTATCCTCCGCCGGGGTACGGTGGATACGGTTATCCTCCTCCTCCTCCTCCTCCTCCTCCACCACAGGGAGGCTACGGACAGCCATACGGTGGATATGGCACGCCTCCGCCGGGGCAAGCTCCCTATGGCCATCCGCCCCCGGGAGGATCCGGAGGCTATCCGCCGCAGCAGCCGGGATATGGACACCCACCTCCACACCGGCCCACTTATTAACATCGGACGGCGTCGAACACTGACGACCGACGCGCTCTGTGCCTAATGACTGTTCATGATTGGTTTCTATGTTTTCTTTTGTCACACCCTGTGTTGTGATGTTTACGAGAATCAGCTGGAGGAGAAACGCAGATAGCGGAGAATAAAATTGTACACGACGGTCAAGTCCAGACGAGAGAGAGGGGGAGAGAGAGAGAGAAAATCCCGCGTTTAGGCCTCAAAAATGACGTAGATCCATGCTGCTTGAGGGCATGTGCGACGGTTAAGCTTCGGGACTGGACAGGGCGATCTTACACGACGATCCATTTGCTACGAGATAGCTGATACCATCGTCTTGTAGTGTAGAGTAGTACGGAGTTGCAGTGACAGGTACGGAGGAGTAGCGACAGGCGACAGACATGGGACGGGAGCACAGACACGAGGGGCATGGCGACGCCACGACCCGTCTGATCTCCGGACTGGATGAGACAGGAGCGCGTGGGAACGGTGAAACCCCTTTGGCCCTTGGGCCTGGGTGGCGGCTCTGGCGGGGGATCCCAACCATGGGTAGGAGGGCCGCAAGGTCTGGCGGGGTAGATGTTGAGCAGAGCACAAGGTTGACCGAGAGAGGGACAACCCACGGGACCACCCGCAAAAGCAGGGCCGCCAAGGCCATCAGCACGGCGGACCCAAGGATCCGCCACGGCGGATGGCACAGAGACCGAGCGCAAGTGGACCGGGAGGCGCGCCACGGGGGCAGTGCAGCAGCGCCCGTGGCACGCCTCTCGCCGCTGCCGGGCGCCAAGGCCGGTCAACCCTGGCAGCGTCGCAGCGACGCGCGTTGCCCGATGTCGCCATCCCGAGGCGGTGAGCCCTTCTCCGCACCCGCCCGGCAGTACGACCTGCGACCCTGCTTCGGCTCTGCCGGCCCTCTCAAGTCGCCGCAACCGTCACATCTGACACCCCGTCGTTCCCCTCCTCTCCATCCGCCTGCAGCGTCTTCTCCCTGACGCTGCCCTGCGTGCCGCATTCACTCCCCACCAGACGCCTGTCGTCCTGTTGCTGTGTAACGGCCCGGGTTGTCCTCCCTCCCTCACTCTCTCTCACGCTCATCTGGTGCACGGTCTGTCCGGAGAACGCCGCGGGCACTCGACGTGGTCATTTTTTTTCATCGGGTCAAACACAGTCGCTTCAGAGAGTACGCTGGTTCTCCTCTCATTCGTCAATCTCAGCTCTTACAGCGCTCGCTTTGTTTTTTCCGATCCACGTCCGTATCCAGTCGATAGTACCAGAAGACGATCCACTGTTCGACCTATCCTCCCCCCGGAAAAGATCCGCACCCGATGTGGCCTGTGTAAAAAAGCGGCCAGGTTCACTTGTTGTTTTTCAAAGGATGGGCCGATTTGTTGTCGGATTTGCTTTCCCTGTCGTGACAGACTACGGTCCGATTCCCGTTGGTTTTTCACACCGGCAAACTGCATACCCGAGCGTTGGATAGAGACACACCGTTGGCCAAAGCAGGAGGAAACAGAGACGCGGAAGCTGCTACGAGGAACGGTGGAAAGGAGGATTGTCCGAGATGTCGGAGAACGATGATCCGGCGGGTACGAGAGCAAGTCGCTCGCCGCTCCAGACGTCACCGGGGCAGGAGTCTCATGCATCGGATGAATCTACAGGAGAGAGCATCGCGATGCAGGAGCTGAGCGGTGATGATGGACGGGAGCAGCAGAGCTCGTCCCAGACCCGGGGAAGTCCGGAGGACGGGGCATCGTTATTCTCTCCGTCCGGGGCCCGGTCGGATCCCACGCAGAGACCGTCGCAGCCGCACCGTGTGCGGTTTTCGACCGAGATCGAACGGTCTCCGCGCGCTTCTGTAGATGAGCCTCCGAGCGTTGTCGGAGACAGGCGGCCTGTCTCGAGAGGGCTGACGGTTGACACGTCTCTCGCGACGTCGCGTTTGGGCCCTCCCGTCAGATCCCCGGAACGCAGTGCGCCAACGTCACCGCTCTCCCCGAATGCCACGTTCTCACCGATATCGCCGCCGAGCGCGGGTCCTACCCGGTCGAGATCTCGCAATCGTGGCTATTCACTACGACGGACTCTCTTCACGAAACACATTCAGTCGCAGTCGGAAGAAGATGGAGCCGTCATTGAGATGCAGCCGGGCCAGCCTCCGCACCAGGTGGATGGCCCTGCAGAGAACCGCACCTCCTCGGACGAGAAAGGAGAAGTGCCGGGAGAAGCCGTGGTGACGGTGGAGTCCTTCTCGCAGGATGACGAGTCGTCGTCTGAGCCGCTCAAGGATGGGAAAGCCTTTTCGATGACCACCGCCCATGACAGGTGGTTGAAGAGGAAAGGTGCTCACGAGGCTCTGCTGGGGCGGTTGAAGGACTTCGCCGAAGCGGCTCGCAAGACCGTTCTCCGGATCCGAGACATCCCTCCCAGCAAGGATGGCCGCAAGATTGATCTCAATCCGAACCGCACGGAGCCTCTGATCGACGAGAGAACCGGAAAGCATTATATCAGTAACTCCATCCGGTCCAGTCGGTACAGCATCTGGAGTTTCTTCCCACGACAGTTGGTGGCGCAATTCTCCAAACTTGCCAACTTCTATTTTCTGGTCATTGCGATCTTGCAGATGATCCCGGGGTTGAGCACAACCGGGACTTTCACCACGTTTGTCCCCTTGATGATTTTTGTCGGCATCTCCATGGCCAAGGAAGGTTTCGACGACTGGCGTCGTTACCGTCTGGACAAGGAAGAAAACAACCGCTTTGCTTACGTTCTGCGTCCTGGGCGTGGCGATGCGGATGTCTCGAGTGACGACAGTGAAGACTCGAGCGATTCGCGAGATTGGGCCCTTGTCAAGTGGCGGGATATCAAAGTTGGGGATGTTATCAAAATTGAGCGTGACCAGCCTGTTCCCGCTGACATCATTCTGCTGCACGCTGATGGGCCCAACGGTATTGCGTACATCGAAACCATGGCCCTGGATGGCGAGACAAATCTCAAGAGCAAGCAGCCGTGTCACCCAGTTGCCAAGTTGTGTGCGACAGTGGACGATATTATTAACAGTTCTATTCATTTCGTGGTTGAGGACCCGAACATTGATCTTTACAAGTTTGAAGGCAATGTGACCATTGGGGAAGAAAAGCTCCCATTGACCAATAATGAGGTTGTCTACCGAGGAAGCGTTCTGCGCAACACCGAGACAGCCATCGGCATGGTTATCTACACGGGCGAGGAGTGCAAGATCCGAATGAACGCAAACAAAAACCCTCGGATCAAGTCCCCCGCCCTTCAATCCAAGGTCAACCGTGTGGTCATGGTTATCGTCGTGTTCGTCGTCATCTTGGCCGTTGTCTGTACGATCGCGTACAAGTTCTGGTCCGAAAACGTCGAGGACAAGTCCTGGTATCTCGAGAAGGCGGGCGTTCAGTACGGCCAGATCTTCACCTCATTCCTCATCATGTTCAACACCATGATTCCCATCTCCCTCTACGTCAGTCTGGAAATTGTCAAAGTCGCCCAGATGTTCCTGCTGAACGATATTGACATGTACGACGAGGACTCAAACACTCCCCTCGAGGCCCGAACCTCGACAATCAATGAAGAGCTCGGGCAGGTCAGCTACATCTTCTCCGACAAGACGGGGACCCTGACCAATAACAGCATGCGCTTCCGCAAGATGAGTGTCGCTGGCACCGCATGGCTCCACGACTCCGATCTCCGTGAAGAGGCTGCTCGGGAAGGTGACCGCGTCAAGTTGAGACATAAGAAGCGCCGCACCAAGGGAAAGAAGGCTATGGGTCGGAAGTCCAATGTCGAGGACTCGAGGCCAGCTCCGCCGAGGAAGTCGAACGTCTCTACCAACGCCAGTTCCATTGCTAGGACCAGGTCGACCCACCGAGGTAGGCCATACCATGGGGGCCACACGACTGAGATGTTGGAGTATATTCAGCGTAAGCCGTATACTCTGTTCGCTCGCAAGGTCAAGTTTTTCATCTTGGCAATGGCATTGTGCCATACCTGCCTTCCAGAGCGTGACGAGGACGGCGAAATCACGTTTCAGGCGGCGTCACCTGACGAGTTGGCCCTCGTGTTGGCTGCACAGGAGCTTGGGTACCTTGTTACTGACAGACAACCCAACTCGATCACCATTCGAACGTACCCGTCCGGCCCCGACGAGGATCCTGTCGATGAGGTTTACGAAATCATGGACGTGATCGAATTCTCCAGTGCACGGAAGAGGATGTCGGTCGTGGTTCGGATGCCCGATCAACGCATCTGCCTCTTCACCAAGGGCGCTGACTCCACCGTGATGAAGCTGCTGAAACGGGCTCAGCTTGCGCAAGAAAAGGCACTGGAGGTCGAGAGGAGAGTTAGCAAGCGCAAGACGGAAGAGGCAATCGAGGTGATAAGACGTAACAGCGAGCATCACAGTCGCCGGGACAGCGGAGTGAGGACCAGCATGAGTCTGAGTCGCCCTAGCTTCACAGGAAGACGGTCGAGTGTCTCGGGGAGACATGTCTTGAGGAATAGCATCGATATGTGGCTCCGGGACAGGGAAACAGACGGCGGTCTGTTGACCAGGGACAATGGCAGCGAGCACTACAGCCCTCGACCATCAGCCCAGTGGGGACGGCCGTCTACTACCTTTTCGGATTCGGGAAGTTCCGTGCAGGACGATGACAACGAGGAGTTGGTCGAGGAGGCCCTGGTGGTGAACGAGACGCTCGTGTTTGAAAGATGCTTCCAACACCTCAACGATTTCGCCTCAGAGGGTCTGCGAACGCTGCTTTACGGCTATCGCTTTCTCGACGAGGCTACGTACGCCAGCTGGAAAAAGGAGTACCAGGAGGCCACCACCAGTCTTGTCGACCGGCAAGAGAAGATCGAGAAGGTTGGCCAACAGATTGAGCAACAGCTCGAGTTGATGGGTGCCACTGCCATCGAGGACAAGCTGCAGAAGGGTGTCCCCGAGGCCATCGACAAATTGAGGCGGGCGAACATCAAGCTATGGATGCTGACTGGTGATAAGCGGGAGACCGCCATCAACATCGGACACTCCTGCCGTCTTGTCAAGGACTACTCCACCGTCGTTGTCCTCGACCACGAGACGGGAGAAGTCGAGCGTTCGATAGTGACCATGACGGCGAATATCCAGAAAGGCAGTGTCGCCCACTCCGTGGTCGTGATCGACGGGCAGACACTCTCTGTCATCGAGTCCGATGAGATCTTGATGGCCCGCTTCTTCAACCTGGCCATCCTGGCCGATTCGGTAATATGCTGCCGTGCCAGTCCCAAGCAGAAGGCGTTCCTGGTGAGGTCGATCCGCAAGCGAGTGAACGACGCCATCACCCTTGCGATCGGCGACGGAGCGAACGACATTGCCATGATCCAGGAAGCCCATGTTGGCATAGGCATCACCGGCAAGGAAGGTTTGCAGGCCGCCCGAATATCCGATTACTCGATCGCGCAATTCAGGTTCCTCCTGAAGCTTCTCCTTGTCCACGGACGTTGGAACTACATCCGGGTCTGCAAATACACCCTGGGCACTTTCTGGAAGGAGACGTTGTTCTATCTCACCCAGGCCCTCTACCAGCGCTGGAATGGTTACACCGGAACCAGCTTGTACGAGCCCTGGAGTTTGAGTATGTTCAACACTCTCTTTACTTCGCTGCCGGTTATCTTCCTCGGTATATTCGAAAAGGATCTCGCTGCGTCCACGCTTCTTGCTGTTCCCGAGCTGTACACCAAGGGGCAGCGACATGGCGGGTTTAACGTCAAGATATACCTCGGCTGGGCTTTCATGGCCACCTGCGAAGCGATGATCGTCTTCTTCACGATGTTCGGTCTATTCGGGGAAGCCGTCATCAACCTGGACAGCGGAATCTTCGCTATGGGCCTCCTCTCGTACACTGCATGCGTCATCATCATCAACCTCAAGCTGCAGTTCCTGGAGATCCACAACAAGTCCATCCTGGCTGCGATCGTGATCTTCATCTCTGTCGGCGGGTGGTTCCTGTGGAACGTGATCCTCTCGCGCCGTTACAACAGCAGCGACGGCAAGAACATCTACAACGTCCGCGACAACTTCCTGACCAAGACGGGCCAGAATCTGGCATTCTGGGTCGTTCTCTTCCTCTCCGTCTCGGCTGTCGTTCTGTTCGAAATCGCGGTCAGCACAATCCGTGCCACATTGTTCCCCACGGACGTGGACATCTTCCAGGAGTACGAGCAGGACCGCGAGATCCGGATGCGGTTCGAAGAAGCTGCCGCCTCGGAACTGCAGCAGGGCTGGGACCGCGGAAGCAAGAAGTCCAGCTTCGAACTCGCCCAGGAAGCAGCGGAGATGGAGGCGCGAGAGAAACAAGTCCAGGAGCTGCTCAGCCGTCCCCGCGTCATGACCAAGCCGGGATCCGGCAACGAGGCGGAAGTTGATCTGAATGCTGCTGCGGATGAAGAAGCTGGTTTTGGTGGTACGTCCATCGACGGAGCCGCCCCTTCTCGTCGCTCGCTTGATATCCATGATTTGTTCAGCAAAGGGTTCGGTTCTATCAGGAAGGGGCATGATCTGAGATGAGAAAAAAGTGTCTACGTCCCTGCTCTTTGTTTTTTCCATTCTTTCCTCGTTAATATCATCTGGTTTGTTCTGCATTATCGGAAATACCCCAGGGTTTCGTCGGTCTCTCCTTGCATTATACGGCATTGCATTGCATATATACAGGTTCATGGGCGGATGGGCTGGGACTTGCATACCATGATTATTATTACTATTGTTATCGTTCTTGTTATTGATTGTTTGATGCGGAGATTTTACTTCCCTTTCCCTGCTCTGAGTGGATTGGATTGGATTGGATTGGATTTTATGATATCCATGACGGTTCTTGTTGATCAAGATCAGTATCAATGATCAATGATCGATCACATATGGTACCTACGCTGCTCACTCGCTCACTCACTCACTCACTTACCTAACTACCTACCTGCGTCTCTACCCCTCATTCCTACTTACCCTACATGCCTTTAATATATATATATATATATATATATATACCTTTGTACGTATCTACCCGCCGGGATTTGGATTATAGATAGGATAGAGAATGGTATAGCATTTGAGGGAAATTATTTTTGGAGATATTTGAAGATATTTTTTTGTGTGTGTGTTACAATATTGTGCAAATTAAAGCAGAAAAAGTAGATCTGATATGAGTTGTCTTTTTTGGTTGGAAACTTGGGACTTTCAGATATCATACCAAGGAAATCAACAAGCCCCATCCCTAGGTATTATGGAGGCGCATTCAGAATCCAAATTGTTATGAAGTTGAAGATTCTTATTCAGTAATCGATGCATTGATTTTTTTTAAAAAAAACAACGTAATTATGCACACACAGTACACAGGATAAGTATGCATCGATGACGGTGATAGTTGAGCTGAGTGCTCCCAGGTCATAGCTTAATAGTAATTGATAATGGTGGGCTGCAATATGTCGGTATACAAATAAGACAGGAAGAAAACAACTGCTGCAGCAAAAAAAAAAAAAAAAAAAAAAAAAAAAAAAAAAAAAAAAAAAAAAAAAAAAAAAAAAAACAGGACTTCGAGAAAACCTGAGATGGAAAAAAAATATAAAAGATTGACCCGTATACTAGGACTGAACAAAGAACATGAACACACAACCCTGGCCTAAACCCAGGGCAGAACTCAATATAGCATGTGTAAAGCATCCATATAGCCCTAGTCGTCATCCGGGGCTTCGAGAATGATGTCCCGGGGCTGCAGCCTCGCCGACCCATCGGGTGGCCTTTCCCTGTGGTGCATTAGCTTATGCATATCCAGAAACATGCAGGAGTGGATCAGTGAGCTTCTCTTTGGTCTTGACTCAGGGACTTGCTCCCCAGATGCAATCTTCCGTCCGTGGTCTCATGGGCATTGGAAGGCCATAACCAATAACAAGTATCAATAATATAAAAGCATATGACAGTCCATCCATCCCTCTGTGAATTAATACCCTCTCTCTCTCTCTTTCTCTTTCTCTCTCTATTCCCGAACCCTCCTCCTCCCACTCCCACCCTGTCATGTCTGACTGCTTCAGTTGGACTCGACTCGATGCGACTGATCCAGTGTCACAGCCTTCTTTGGGGTCTATCTATCCACTTCGAATTCCTTTCTTTTTTTTTCTCTCTCTCTTAATGCTGCACAACAAAAAAAAGCTCTCTGGCAAAAGGATTCTCTTTTATACTATTATACTGTATACTATATCTAACATTTAAGACTTATTAGATAGCAATGGCTTTTTTTGTCTTTACTGTCTGTCCGGTGTACTGCACTGTACTGCACTGCATGTAGGCGTTAATGTTAGGTACGTAGTCTAGAGATAGATAGGTCTGAGAAGACTGACTGCTACGTAAGGATGGGATATAGAATATAATATGATATAATATAATCGAGGGGAAGTAGCCTATCGCTGATCGGTCGGTCACGGGTGATCTGGAAGATTTTATCTGTTTTGGTTTTTTTTTTAAAAAAAATGTTTTAACTTTTTGTTAGACAGATACTGGACATAGGACATGATTACTCAGTTTGACGTAGACGCTCCAGTCAGACTAGCAACTTGCGCCTTGTACTGTACTGTACGAGGCAGAGGAGGAGGAGGAGGAGGAGGAGGAGGGAAACCGTTTCGAGGTAGGATATGTGAATCCGACGGATAATAGTGACTTCTTTCTTCTTCCTTGCTTTGGAGCTGCCTCCCTATCCCTATGAGAGGGGAGGGGAGGGGTTCTATATATAAAAATGCCTAGTCTAATTCTATACAGTTTCACTGTGCTATGTCCGTGTCTCGCCAAGAGCACCCGTCCAGATCCAGTCTATAACGATAACAAGCGAAGTGAAAATATCATCATCGTCGTCGGGAAGGAGATAAACCCGGCCAGCAGGTTGCTCCCCTCTTCATGACGGATGCTTTCGACAAGTAGTATGTACAGTAGTATATAATACAGTTCAGTACAAGTCATCCATTCCCTTTTCACTGCTTCGTTCAATCTCATCGCCCATCCCGCTCGAAATGCGTGGGCAGATTATAGTACGCGTAATCGAGATGCACGAACGCGCGGTCGACCGTCGGGATGCTCTCGATCATGTACTGCAGGCTCTCGCCGAGGTCGTGGCTGTCGTGCAGGTTGGTGTTGCCGTCGAGGACGATGTCGACCTCGACGTTGAGCTTGTCGCCCGAGTGGTACGCCTCCAGGCCCTGGATGTACCTGATGCTCTGGGCGAAGCGCGTGACCAGGTACAGGAGCACGTTGCGCTCGTCGGGGCTCGCGGCAGAACCGGTCAGGTGGGCAATGTGCTCGTTGGCGGTGCGGCCCCAGTTGATCATGATGTAGAGGGAGAGGAATAAGCCGCCCAGCGGGTCGAGGGACCAGAGTCTGGCGTATGTTCCGACTGTGGAATATAAATGGTCAGCGATTTCTGTTTCAGGTCCGTACGAGGATCTAGGGTATTAGCAATTGTTACTAACCCAATGGAAAGATGATGCTGAATAGGTTGAAAATGACGTCGGTCATGGCGTCCTGGGCGAGAGCCTGCACATTTGAATTGTTGATCCGACGGCACCAAACCCAGCACAGCAGCTTCACCGCCACCGTGCCCGCCATGATGGCAATGGCGGGGGTCGTCAATCTGACCAGCGTGTGGTCTCCCGAGGTCAGTTTCTTGACGGATATGAGCGCAACCTGGAAGAACGACGTGACCATGATCGTCGAGAAGATCAGCACGCCAACAGGCTCGAGGCGCCGACGACCGACAGGATATTGGTACCGGTCGCGCCTTGCTGTCACCCTGGTCGTGAACCATACGATTGCCGTACTCAGGAAGTCGAGTGAAGCGTCGACCAGACTGGCAAGCACCGAGACGGAGCTTGTCAACGCCGTGATGACGATCTTTGCGACAAGCAGGAGGACGTTGGCTAGCAGATTCACGTATATGGCAAGGATGACGATGCGATCAGTGCTCTCCACTGGCCCAATTGTTCTCGCGGGCTTTGTTGCAGGAGGCGGCGCGTCGACAACGGTGTGGCCAAGAAGGGGAGTCTGCTCGTCAGCCAGGTGGTCTGGGCTAGGTGATGCTATGCGCTCTCCGAATGTTCCTCCTGTTTCTAACGATGTAGACCCGCCCTGTCGCAAGGGCTCGGGAGGCTCGTCCTCAGGCAAGACCCCCTTCGGCATGCCTGTCCGGGGAGAGATGGGCGGCTCTTCCACAATGGTCTGTAGACGACTCCTGGACCTACCCATCTTCCGTTCATAATCTTCGATGAGGTCATGAGCAATGGAGGAGGCAAGCAGCCGGTCAATATATAGATATCGGGAAATGAGAAAATTCATCCGTTCGTAATACTCCCGGCTATACGAGCGAATCAGTCGCGAGCTTCGAGGCAAAGGAAAATTGAGAAACAAACATACACCGATTTGCGAAGCTGTTTCAGTTTCTCTGGAGGCGTGAAGTACCGTTCCCTGCAAGCAGCAAGTGGGCGTCAGCAATTACAGGCACCGAAAACAAAGCGGTCTTCTAAGCTCCGATACAGAACACGAACAACGAGCACATCGAATTCGACCCAAGATGTAAATCATCGCAGAAGCCATACCATCGATAGCGCGGCACCGCGTTCCCGATCAAGCGCATACTGCGCTTGATCGGCTGGCCTGCCTCTGCTTCCCTCGGAGTTCCTGGCACCGCTTCTCGCACATCATCCGGCAGGAATCTCAGATCTCTGTCCCACGCACCGTTCTCCAGGTCACCATTCGCGGCCGCGAAGCCGTTCCCGGGGCTGAAAAGTCCCGGCGTTCTTCTACCATCGCTGTCACCTGCAGTACTGCTCGGCGCGTCACTGACAGAAAACGGCGACTCGGGCTGCCGCAGACTGCTCACGGAGAGCCGTCTGATGATACCCGGCAGATGCTGTCCCCGCGTGGACACGAGCTCCCGGTCTGTTTCCGGACATGACCTGAGGAACGAGGACTCATATTGGGGGAGCGAGTTGGGCCGGTGCGGCGTAGTAGACATTGTAGATGCTTGCGCATCAGATGCGCCTAGATCGAGATGCATGGCTCATCCCGTGCGAACCAGTCGGATCCGGGGCACGTGGGAGCCCGCCCCAGGCGCGCCTGCCGATGACGTCAGCTGGCGTCCGCGCAACGTGACTGGTCGGGAGTTCGTCGCAGACTCACAGCAGGACTTGAAATCCAGGTATTGTATGTATGTACCCGAGCAGGTCAGCTTGGAAAGCCCGTTCGTAGAAGAGTTGGATAAGGGTGACTCTGCTATGTGCGAAAGACGCCAGAGGGATCAGAACCTTCGAGACGGAGTCCGTTCTCTTCTTCAAGGACAGAGAGAGCAGACCGCTCACAGTTGAAGTCGGAGCCAGAGTCGACCGTGGGGGAAATGACACAGTTTAACTGTTAATAATATAATACAAATTCCAGAGGGCGACGGTTTCCTTTATTCCACGGGGCTTTCTTTCTCAAGGCCACCGGACAGCGCCAAGCCTGCTGCGTTTTCATGCCCTTCCAATGCGATGTGAGCAGCGTTAGAAACGGGCTCTGCAGCAGCAAGTCCCACCGGCTGCCGTGCAAGTTGCAGCTCGCAGCGACCTTGCAAAAACGGGGACCGCAGTTTTTGGTTAGATGGATGATAATCTGCGACACTCTGAAGTTCAGAAAGCCGATCTTTAAGATCTCCGTCTCGGGAGGGGGCACAGCCGTTGAATCTGAAAGAGGAAGCTCCGTCTTGGCAGGTACAGTACAGTAAACCGGGGTTGCGGCGCATTCAGAGACGGATATTAATAGCAATTGTCTTCGTGATATCATAACCATAACGAAGCAGGTCTTCCACGCCCTAACGCGAAGCCAAGCTGTGGAGGAATTCTCGAGATTTGCTAGAATGTGATAATCAACACTCACCCTGCTAAAGTTGCTATGATCTTGATCCCCCCAGATAGCCGTGTGGGGCGACTAAGTCAAGATCGACTCCCGTCGCATCTTTTAGCGCTCTTTGGCCCGCAGACATAAAACCGGTACTTTGCCAAGGACGGCAAGCAGCCGCGAATCCTTGTTACGACCGCCGGTGGACCTTCCTCACCTCCTGCTGCAAGAACCTCCTGAGTCCTGTCACAGGTGCCCAGGATTTTTCCTACTGTACTCCGTACTCCGTACACGGAGGTCTCGGTTCTCCGTGCGGAGAGTGCTCCAGTTGGCGGGGGATTTCCGCCTCAAACACTGTTGTTGTCCTCCGATACAACCCATTCCCGCCCGTCGAGATTGATTGATTAGATTTTTGCTACGGGGACATAAGGACGAAGGAAATAGATAGTCAAGAAGGCAGACCATGTCCCATCTCTAGTCTAGCCGAGGCGCACTTGGAACATGTTTTGTTTGCTTGCGTGTTAACGTCTTACAGTTACATCCTCTGTGTGTGTGTGTGTGTGTGTGTGTATGTCGCGGCGAAAGTTTGATTTTTGAAACGTCGCTTAGGAGAAAAAAGCTGAAATGATGAATAACAACACACCTCATTGACCTTGTCCACTCTCAAGTGACGAGACAGACAATCTGCAGGTGAAGGGGGGGGGGGTGAATAAATTCATCTTGGCATCCTCCTGAGGTCGTTAACCAATTTTTCAGACCTTCTGGTCTGGAGACCTCAACGTGACGCAGTGAGGTCTAAAACAGTACTTATGGAGTACTGTACTTATGCCATCTCTTGACGAGATAGCAGCAGCATGACAAGCTAGTATGGAGCCAGCCCCTTTGCCCTTGCTACTCGTATCGGAAAAAAAGGATACCAGAAAAGAGCGACGCACAACACATGTAACCAGAGACAGACGAAACACGATCGTTGGCAGCCACGTATACTCCAGATAGATCGATAGATATGGAGCCAATTCAAATCAAATCACTCCCAAAATAAACATATCTGACTCCACAAATGGTTGCAATGCCGTTCTGCATTGTACGAGGTACAGTATAAAATCACACTGAATATCTAAAAGAGGTATAAAAAACTAATTTTAAATGAGTACGGTAAAGAGAAAAGATCAATAAAATAGAACAGAGAGTAAAAAAGATATTTTTTAGAAGGGTACTTGTATGCGTGGAGCCTATATCTCTAAAGGTCCGTTCGTTCCAAAGGAACCTATGGCAGTTCGCTCCCTTCTGCTACCATACTGGTCGTGGTCCTCTCAGTGGGCAGCGGGGGAAGGGCTGCTTGCCAAGACGGCACCCCATTATCCGACTGGACCGATCCTATAAAGGGGATATTATACATACATGCTTAAACCATGGAAATATAGGTCAGTACTTAACCCCGGGCAGAAAAGTAAGATTCCCTTACATTATTACGTGCAGTAGTAGAGGCAAAAAAAATCCGTGACCTTATAGGGCGTTCCCGCTCCCGTTCTGGGCTTAGTATGTGCATACATAGGTAGTACAGCCCTATTCATAGAAAATGGATAGCCGTGATAAGCAGCCCCCCGTGCTGCGCTCCTTCGAACGAGCTCCAGATTTTATCGTATCGTATACATCATTTCGGAACCCGAACCAAGCCACAGATTGACTTGATAGATGGATAGAGGGTCCACGATTGGGTGCGCTGCTAGTATTAGTATAGTATTGTTTGATATCCTAATGGACCCTTAAAGTATCCATTACTTATCTTGATCGGAAGAGGGCTTCCGAATCCGGGTTCTGTGTGCTTATTTATATCCTTGATTTCTCATCTCCCTTTGTTGTGATGCTTTAAGCGAGAGAATTCTTTTCCGATCCCAACGCTCGTGTGCATTATTATTATTATTCTCGTCCGGATCAGGCTTGCGTTTACGCCAGTACATCCCTGACCCTTATTGCATCGAACCGGGATTTCTGGCGGGAGTTCTTCCGAGAAACGAACCAGAATATCGAGCCTGGTGGCCTTGTTCACGCTGCTTGAGCCGAAGTAGCCGAATTCGTCTCCGGCAGGCGCTTGGCTGCCTTTGAGCAAGGGGCAGAGGTGTTGATGCTTGAGGTGGTTGGTATGGAAATAGTATCGGAAATAGTATCCTCCGAAGTGTTGAGGGAAATCGGAGGCGGAGGAGCTAATAATAGACCAAGATGCAGGTGTTTCCATGCGACTTTGGTAGAGGGAGGGTATCTCAACAGCAAAATTACGGTGCAATGTCAAGGTCCGGTTGATCGAGGCTTCAGAAAAGCGAATTGGGTGCCTAATCGCTTGAATCCAGGTGTCTCTGAAAATCGGCAACCGTCCATCAGCTGACCCCATAGTCACATCTCGCTCTCCGCACGCAATGCCTCGGGGTGCAGAAGAAAGAACGAGGACTTGTGACGCGATCAGTCAAGTTCTTTCCACGGTCCCTACCTTGAACCATCCCCGCTAGATGGATTTCTGGCTTAGCCACGGTCCATGCAACCGTGGCTGTGCAGCGGCTTGCGGCGTTGAAGGTTCAACCGCCGGTCGCTGCCCGTCGCGGGCGAGCGCAAGGGCCACACGACAGCGGGACAAGCTCCGGCCGCACGACGTGTCAGGCGAGGCTGGCACACATCGCCTCGGACCTCCTCCGTCGGAGGATCACTGGCCGAGGACTCAGACGACGATGTCGAACCGGACCGCGGATGCAGCAGGCCAGCGCCCCTGACGGACCGGCGCGGCGGCTCGCCAGGCGCGCACGGGCTGCCACGTCCGGCCGGTCCCGGTGGAGCTGCAGTCTCGTCCCCCCTGTACCTGGTGCCCGGTCGGACGCTCCGCCCAATCATCCGGTCGCGTGCCTCGCCGGGCCGCGGGTACCTGGCGCTAGGCCGCAAGCGGGTGCGACGAACGTGAGGCCCGCGCTGCGACTGTCACGTTTCACCACGGCCCAGGGGCTGGTCGATCGCCTCCCGCCCTTCCAGACGCCGCGATCAGACCCCGTGGGAGTTGACATTCGAGAAGCAGCCTGTTCCACCTCATCCGCGGTCTCCTGGAAGATATATGTACAAGCGCTGTGGAGGGAGTGCGCTGCAGAGGTCACCGGCCAACCGTGCGGCCGCAACCATCCGGCGTCCACCCCTGCCAGCTGAGGCGGGATCTTGAAACCGGGGCCCTGCAGGCGTCCTGCTGGCTGTACTCCGCACGGAGGGCGTGGTGGTTACATCTTCTGCCCCTGTGTTCGAGATTCCTTGGAGTCTTGGACAACGGTCGTCGCTCGGTCATTGTCTGCGCTAGGAACCGTCGACATTGGACTTCCTTGCTCTAGAGCAGCATTGACCAGTGGTGGTCCAAAAAGAACAGGTCTGTACGGAACTCCGAAGCACTCCGTCGTCCGGACACGGTGCTTGGCAAGTTGGTCTTCCTTCCAGGTTTGGCCGGTTCCAGGGACTTGCGGTGACTGATTGCCTCTGTTCCCGACATGATCGAGAGAAGCGCACTTGTGTACGGAGAAGAGCTGTCCACGACCCATGAAAGCGCGCTTGACAACGAGCGCTCACTCTCCAGGCCTGCCTGCTTACCTGCCACGGCAAGGGAAAGGCGCTAATCCGCATGCAGTACGGAGGGCGATGTGCTGGCAGCCTTGGAATACCAGACACGTCCTCGTGCGGTGGAACCGCCGTTGGATCCGTCTGCACAAGGTTGCTTGTGCGTGTACCACGCACCGCATCCGAGGACGGCCATCTCCCAGCTGGATGAGGCTCCCAGAGATGCCAAGAGGGGAAGCCCTCCCTGTGAAGTGGTCGCGTAGCTCAACGATCGACCAGAACCCGTGTCGCCGGGGAGGTGATGACCTCACCGGCTTCCTGCTCTACAGAGTTTTAGCACGGGAATCAGATGCTCTCCGTCTTTCTTCTGGCGGGGCTGGGGAGCAGGCTGGACAGACGGTACTAACCGTTCCCGATCGTGCTGTCAGCTTCTGCAGCGCAGGCCCGTCGTACGGGGGACGCAGCGGACACGAGATGCATGCGATGAGGGCCTGGACCTGGGCTCGATGGAAATCGGGTCGGACGGGGTCCCTCTGACCGCGTCTGGACTCTGGAGAGACTTGCAAGGACGATGGAGACTGCACTCGTGGCCGGCCGGCTCTGGAGAGAGGGCGATGGCAGGCAGCCCCGGAAGGCGGCGATTGGCCTGCAGCTTGCTGGGGCCGGCCAGGGTCTGGTGAGGCCGGCGGCGGGGCTGCGGTCCAGCGTGCCGGGTGGCACGGAGCACGGGAGCTGTGGCTCGCAGTGGCTGGGAGGGCGGCCGCGACGGGCTCGAGGCTGCGCGCCCACACGGCCGGACAGGTACACACCACTCAACCGCCGCTCGTGGGACGTCCTGAGCTCGCCCTCCTCTCCTCTCCCTCGCTCCCCGTCTCTCCCCTCACCACCATCCTCCACCCAGGCGTCTCCGTCCCATCTCTTTCCCGTTTCTTTCCTTTCGTTTTCTTTTCCTGCCTCCCTGGATCGTCCGTTCCACTCCTTTACGGCGTCCATACCGCTCCTTTGGCCCTAGTCTGTTCGCTTTCGCCCACCGGTCTCTTCCCTTCGACGTTACCCGGCCAGCGCGGCCGTACGCTCCCTTCTGGAAAGTCCTGTTCGCTCTCTGCAGACGCAGCTCGCCCGATACCCTTGTTCCCAAGCTGCCTAGGTCAGCTCCTTCTTCGCTCCTCCCCGCGCTCCGTCCGTGGTCATCATTATCAGCACACCCCGGCTTGATCAGCACACACGAGATAACGCCCGCGTGGACGGACCGTTGCGGCTCTTCCATTCGTTCTGTCCGACCTCTCTCGCGCTTGACGCGGCTTCGAGAGACACGAATTGACGACCTTTCTTTTTCTCTGCTGCCCGGATCGCACGAATCCGGGCCCCGTATAGACCACACCTGACCGAGCACGTCCCGACATATCCCCAGCCATGTCTTCGACAGACACCCCCTCGACCACGTCGGCGACCGCAACGTCGGCCGCGACAGCGTCCTCGACGTCCACTCCTTCTCCATCGACATCGAGTACCGCGACCGCTCCACAGTCGACGAACCGTCGCCCACGGAAAAGCACCCTGACGCAGCAGCAGAAGAACCAGAAGCGCCAGCGGGCAACGCATGAGCAACTGGTCACCCTCGAGATGGAGTTCAACAAGAACCCCACGCCCACCGCCGCGGTCCGCGAGAGGATAGCCCAGGAGATTAACATGACGGAGCGATCCGTTCAGATCTGGTTCCAGAACAGGTTCGTCCTCCGGCCTTCTGTCCTTGGAAAACCGCCTAACCCCGAAATCACAGACGCGCGAAGATCAAGATGATCGCGAAGAGGAGCATTGAGACTGGCGAGAACTGCGATGCGATTCCGGAATCGATGCGTCAGTATCTCGCGATGCAGTTTGATCCAAACAAACCTGGCGCTAGAGATCTCTTCGGCCGGACCAGTGGTCTGGGTGGATACGGTTCTGGAGGCCATTCCAGCGAGTCGACTCACTCCGGCAAAATCGGTATGTCGAGCTTCCTCAGAATAAAGCACTGCTTTGCCCGTCTCACTTTTACTCACGATATGTGTGTGTGCAGTCATACATCACTTCACGTGTCGCTCGTTGACCATCGGTACCTGGCGTCGCGTGGGACAGAATGCGATGGACCTGGTGATCTTCTATTCCCCAGAGAAGGCCACCATGACCTATTACATCAACAACGATTCTGCGGGGTACAAGATCGAGTATCCTTTTTCGTACATCAAAAACATCACGCTGGAGTCGGGGGACCAGGCTCCCAATCCCAACGGCACGCCTCCACGACCGGCCGGTTTGGTTGTCGAGCTGAACCGCCCCCCGTTGTTCTACATGGATTCTTCCAACTCGGGCGGTTTCTACCAATGTGGTGACTTCACTGAGGATCAGCAAGCCAGCCAGGTCATGGTCCATCATCTCGGGGGCCATCCCAAGGTTCTCAGCGTGCAGCTTGCCAAGCTCGTCTCTCTAGAATCGTTTCAGAACCGTCTGGCATTCAACAATTATGCAATGTCCGCCCCTGTCTCGCCCCAGGTCATCGACAGACCGGCGTCGCAACCAGACTGCCTGGGACCTGTCAATATGGGAATGTACCAAGATGGTGCCGTTGGCGTGAATTATCAGGCCATTCGCGGGCACAAGCGCCAACGCAGCCGATCAGTTCCGGCCGCCGTTGACTTCTCTGCCTTGCAGGCCCAAATGCCTGCCTACCACGTACAGCAACCATCCACTCAGTTCACCCCTCCGGATTCCAGTGTATTTGCGCCCGTTCCTCAGTCCGCACATCCTGTGGGCACAAACCTCCGTATTGACACGTCTTCTGTTTACGGGATGGATTTTCGCTCTTATCCCATGTCGGCTCCTGTCACTGCCTCTCCAACCGACTTCGCCAGCCCGTCCTTCTTTACGACCGGAGCAACCTCCGAGCCAATACCCGTGGTTGCCAACTTCGCACCTCAGTACAACGTCCCATACGTTTCGCCTCCCCCGATGGTTGATCCGTCGAAGGTAATTCCGCAGTCGACGTCTCCAATGCCGGATATGAGCCACGCGGACCCTTTGATCGCGGACCAGTCCCCTCCGCTGTCGACGATGCACCCCAGCACGTCGGCGGACATGTTCGCACTCGGTGCTGAGCACCAGTCGAACTTTTCCGATGATGGATTGATGCTGAGTGAGATGTACGCGAAGCAGAACCTCAATCTCTCCGTGCCCTCCCCCGTTGCAATGAATGATCCGGGCTTTGAGGTCGCGATGTCCGGCTTGCCGGATCAAACCTCGCCAGTAGTGACGCAAGGTGACTATCAAGGCATGATGATGCCTTTTGAGACAGTCGACCCCACCACCTTGGCTGGCGGGTCCTGAGCACCTCTTCAGTTATGTCGATGATTTTCCTCATCCTAAACTTCTCCGAAAAGCATTTCGAGTATAAGCACTTCCAGCATCGAACTCGTTTCATTCGGCGTTTCTGTTCGCGTATCGACGTTCTTTGGGTCTGTCAAAACCCCGAATGGCATGTCTTGGGATCATGAACTGCTTGGCGTCAAACGGGCAAAATCACCCAGGGATATCACTTGACTTTCTGAATCCTCTCGATAAGGTCACCACAGGTGTGTGATACTTCAGACTACCCTTCAAATTTGTGCCGTCAGGTAGCGACTGTCAGGACAGGATACCTGGATACGGACTTTTTTTTTTCGTGCTGGTCTTGCCTCCACTCTGTTGTATTAATATCTTCTTCTTTTCTTCTACGGCCGGTTCTGTAGTATCTTGATCTTTTCTGGTTCTTTTCGTCATTTGAAATGGCCGTATTCGAGCCTGTCTTAAACATTTAACTCTCGATTTTTTTTTTGGAATTTGCCAAAATCGTTTATGTGAGCATGGCGACAAAGTCGGGCGGGGAAAGCGACTAAATTTTGCATTTGTTTTTTTGGGTTAACCGGCAGATAGGGGAACCTTGATCGCCATTTCCTTTTGTCATCTCGATCTTCGTTTTGCGTATTTATGTTGGTTATCTTCCAACCTCGCTTATAACCATGCTTGAACCGAGTCTTGGGTTGTCCATTCTCATTAAAGGGGGCTGTCACCTAGAGCAGCTTTCAGATAGGAAACTGTAGCACTCTCCAGGTAGCATTCATTCAGCGTTCGGCAGCGTGGATCCTTCAGCTGTTCGCCTCTGCTACGCTACTGGAGGCCACTGACCGGGAGACAGTTAAGGTCCCGTCATGCAGTTGTCCGCCATTCGAAACAAAAGGCGAGAATTGAATGAGTACCGGAGTACAGAGTATATATCTCCCGCTGTGACGTTCTTCCGTCTATCCTGCTTGTGGGTTGCTATATTCCTTTTAATCAAGTTGGCGTTCATTTCTCCTTTCCCTGATATGTATTCCATGACCTTGTGTATTCAGTCTGCGAGCGTAGTAAGACTGATCATACGCTCGTGAGAGATTAGACATCAGACCCGATACGGTGACGAGGATGCGTTTGACGCACGTATCGACTCCGACCCGTCGACTGTTGTCGTGGCTAACACGGTCTCCAAGGGAGATTGGTCCTAGGATTTCCACGCCTCTGAGATAACGAGTCTCGAGATGAGTCCGCCCGGCCCGAATCGAGGCATCTCCCCTGGTCTACATGTCAGATGACTTTATATCTTTGCACCGTTGTGTGGCCAGCTTTTGGGCCCTTAACATCCGTCATCCACACAGCCATCTCTCCAGAGGAGACTGTATCGGCCTGACCGTCTGGCCGAGCGGCCCTCCTCAAGGTGCTGTCCTAGGAATCCAAGTCCATTCGATCTTCATCCGTCCCCTATCTACCTCCCCTCCCACCCCTTGGGCACCGGAGGCTTCAACCCCTTCGTCTCCCGCAGATACCTCTCGACCGCGATCTCCATCCTCGCCAGAAACCCCCTGTAATCCACCCCCTGCCTCCCCGCATCCCTGCCCGCCCCCTCCGTCACCCCGTCCTTACACCAGACGCTCCACGCCCCCATCCCCACCGCCATCAGCACGTCCGTCCCCAGCCGGTCCCCGACGACGGCGATCTCGTCCGCGCGCTCCACGACCCCGCGCTCGCGGAACCACGCCAGCACCTCCGGGCCACAGAAGGGCTTCTTGCCCGCCGCCCCCGGCGGCAGGCGGAACACGGGGACGCGCAGGTCCGCGAGCTGCGCCTCGAGGTCGCGCGCCTCGGCCTCGTAGGCCGGCCTGTTCGGGTCGCTGCCCGCGCGGTTCGAGACGATGAGGACCGAGTCCGGCGCGGTGTCCTTGTGGAAGGGCGAGGTCGGGGAGGTGCGCAGCGCGCGGAGCTTCTCGAGGTAGGGGCCGGGGAGGTCGGTCGTCTTGGGCGGGCAGAGGGTGTTGTCTTTGTCGAGGACGAGGGCGCGGATCGTGGGGTATTGTTGTTTCGGATCTTTTGGCGTTCCGTCTTGTTGCTGTTGCTGCTGTTGGGATTGCGATTGGTACAGGTGCGGACCGAGCTGCTCAGGCAGCTGGAGGAAGGTCGGGATGGTCAGGTGCGGGAGGAGGTGCGAGGGGTTCCTGAGGAACGTCCACACGGCGAGGTTGAACGCCTGCAGGCTGGTGTTGCGCCGTGTGGACATTTTCTTTCTTTCTGTTCTAACTGTCTATTTATCAAATTGATGATGTCCCTCCGCGCCGCGGCTTTTTCCAAGTTTGGATCGCGAAGAAAGTAGTAGTAGGCAGGAAGTCGCGGTATGCGCAAGGAGAATCCAAAACGAAAAAAGAAACGACTGGAAAAGATTTACAACGAGTCGCAGTCGCGATATGGCATCTGTATAGATCAATTGCCTCGGACCAGCCAAAAAGTTGTAAACACGAATTGAGTTTCTCGCATGGGAAAGAGAGCGTCGAAGCTTAAAACGAAAGGCGGAAGGGAAGGCGGAAAGCGCAGAGCCGCACACCACTCGCGCGCGCCGCCCGCCCCACGGTCCGCTCTCGATCGAGTCGTACTCGTCCAAGTTCAATCTTGCTTGCACCCCCCGCTGGCAGCGCAGCGCACCTCTCCGCTTTGGGTGCTCCGGTCTGATACATACCTGACATCCGCTACGCAACTTGCTTTGCTTGTTCTCCCGTCTGGGCTTGTCCAGTTGATCCTACACCGCAGTCCGAGTTCCGCGCGTGACACCGACACCGACATCGACATCGACGACACCCGTCCCGGGACGAAGCGAAAATGGGGAAGCAGACCAGCACGATCGGGATCCCGATCAAGCTGCTGAATGAGGCGCAGGTGTGTTCCCTCCCTTTCCCTGCTGTCTTTTCATGAATCCAGCCGGTGCGGGACATACATGCTATTGAGACTGGATCTTCGCAGAGAAAGACACACCAAGTATCTAACGAGAAACGAACCGAACAGGGCCACGTCGTGACGCTCGAGATCACCTCCGGCCAGGTGTATCGCGGGAAGCTGCTTGAGGGTGCGTCGACTCCCCTTCCCGATCTCATTTATGGACCGTTAAACGGCGATGACTTGCCCTCCCCCGTCGACGAGACATTCTACGAAAGGTTGCTAATCTATCCCCTTGTCCAACAGCCGAAGACAACATGAACGTCCAGCTGAAAGACATCACCGTCACCGCGCGCGACGGCCGCGTCTCGCACCTCGACCAGGTCTACATCCGGGGCAGCCACGTGCGGTTCTTCATCGTGCCGGATATGCTGAGGTATGCTCCTTTTCCCCCCTTCCTGGACTTAGATACATGTTTTTTTTTTTTTTGCAGAATCTTTTGTTTGCTGTTTTATAAAATCCTTGCTAACACTGACTTCTAGAAACGCTCCCATGTTCCGCACCCGAGGCCAGCGCGGCAGGGGTGTCGGTCTGGCGCGTGGCAAGGCCACCGTCAACCGGGCCCGCGGCCAGAGGAGGGGATGAATACTATACCCTGTCTCTAGTGGATGGGATGCTGCGGATGGCGTTTTCATCGTTGAACAGATCCATTCTCTCGTACGAAGGGCAAGCAAGCGCGGTTGCGAGAAAAGACCCTGCATATGTGGTGCCCTTGAGTCTGTTCTCCTGGAAGGCATACATATTGATAAGCATGCGGCGAAACTCCGTGATTTTAGATACATCCCTGCTCGAGTGATGGGGGGCGAGCGGGCAGGACAGGAAGCATTTGATACATTGTCTGGATTTTGTTGGAATTATGGTGGTTCCTGCGTGTAACTTGTCTGTACTAATCGAAATCAATGGAGATAATGCAATCAGAAAATCGATTCTGTCATTGTTCTTATCGCTATTGCATTAGATAGGTAGAATACGTACGCACTATTCGATTGGAAATTCGTTGGCCTTCGTTCCAGCTCAAGCAAGCAAGCTCTGCGGTGGCGGAACCAGCAGCGGTGGAGCTCCTCCGCCTCTTCTCCGCCTTCAGCTTTTCGCTCCGAAGACAGCCTCCCCTCCCTTCCGCAGATCACAGACAGTACGTGATGGTATCCATGATACAATAATAATCCAAAATAATATACAGTGAGTAACTAGATACCTACATCCCTCCCGATGATTTACAATCTCTAATGGAAAAAAAAAGAATGCCTCTGTACAGTAGACCGCCACGCCCGCAATAATGAGCCCCGAATCCCCCTCCCCCTCCCCCTCACAACAGCAACAACCCCCGACAAGCTTTGCAGGACAGAGCAACGAAACCAAAAACGAAGACAGAGAGGATGACAATGGCAAAACCCAGAGCAAGAGCGACAGCACCAACACCAAGGAAAACAAACCAAAACGCATCTCCAACCCGCGCCGCCTCCTCGTCCTCGCCCCGACTGCGCACGCGGAGGACACCATCCCGCCGCTCCTGCACACCCTGACCGGCGTGCCGGTGAGCGCGCCGCCGCAGGCAGCAGCAGCAGCTCCTTTGTCTGCAGATGCAGATGCAGATGTAGCGGAAGCAGGAGCTACAAAACAGAATCCGGAGGATACGGAGAAGCCAGAGAATACACCGAGAACCACTACCTTCGCAGGCTACACTTCGCACGCGCCGCTCCGCATCCAGAACAGGTACTACACGGCCGACGTGCCGATTTGGGTCGATGAGGTTCCTGTCCCTTCCTCCACCTCTTCCTCCGAGGAGAAGAAGACGTCGGCTTCGCAGACACAAACGCCAACACCGGAACAATGGAAGACCGAGTTCCTGGGCGCCGACGCGCGCGTCGTCCGCGACGCCATCGGCGCCGTGGTCCTGTGTGTCCGGAACCCGGAGGCACCGAGCCCTGCGATCCCGATCCCGCGCGGGGAAGGGGAAGTAGGAACGTCCCCGGCGGTAGGTGAGAGGGAGGACGTCCGCGCGCTGAAGGACCTGATCAAGACGGTCGGGGAGGTCAAAAGCCTGATCGAGGAGGAGCGGGGCGGGCTGGGCGAGGTTCCTGGGCTGTTGGTTTTGGTGGGTGGGAAGAAGTCAAACAAGAGTGGTGGTGGTAGTGGTGGTGGTAATAGTAAGCAAGGAGGTTTCCGACGCTTGGGCGATATGGAAGATCTGCAGGAGGAGGAGGAAGGACCCGCGGAGCCTTTCACCGTCGGGTGGTGGGAGGACGAACTGTACGAGATGGGCGTGATGGAGTTTGAAGTCGTGGCGTGGGATCCGAAGACGGACGATGGTCGTGAAAAGGATGCGCAGAGGAATCGGTTTGGAGGTTTGTCTTGCCCTTCTCTCCCGCTCTCTCTCTATTTTCTCCGCTTCCTTTCTACAAAGCAGGAAGGGCCCTTTGAACTAACGACCAAATGAACCCGCAGAATTCGAAGGCATGCGCCGTATCCGCGAAGTCCTCGAGACGCACGAATGGGCCGCTTCTTCTTCCTCCTCGAACAGCAACAACAAAAACGGCGACGGACTTTCCGACTCGTTCCTCGACGACGACGACGACGAAGACGGGTTCGCGCGCGAAGTCGACGAGCTGGAGCGGGAGATGATGGGCCTTCGAATGGCCATCGAGAAGGGCGGCGGGGATGGCTATGATTCCGACGACGACGACGGTGATGATCATGACAAGGAGATGAAAGTGGAGGGATTGGAGTCGTTGATGATGAGGATGCAGGCTATTAAAGGTATGTATATTTAATACCTATCAGTCATTTATCTAACCGGTGGTTTTCCTTTTTTTTGATGTAAGAATGTATATAGCACAGAGGCTGACCCTGTTTGATGTGTTCTAGATATGAGCGCCGAGTTGCCCGAGCACGAGCGCAAGGCGTTCGCCGCAAAGGCCGTGCGGGATATCATGAAGGAGCTATGAGTGAATGGATTTATCTATTTACGTTGCTGACATGCAGAATTTTCTGCAGCTTTTTTGCGTGATGTGATGTAAATGTGATGTCTGATGTCACCGGATGTTGAGTTAATTTACCGTTTCATGTATCTAGATACCTACGATTGACCTCCATACCTCATGTATATATAAAGAGAAGTTTGGTTGTGGATTAAGAAGCTCTCGAGGGTACCATCCATACATACATAGTGCGGTCATATCATGAATTAAAACGATGAACGTCCAGAAGAAGGGACATAAATGAATAAACATGCACCATAGTCCATGTGTCTTTGCTGTACATATACATATGTAATATAACATCACCTATTCATTCATTGATTCATCCATCCATCCATCAATCCATCCTGTCTAATTCTTTTCCATCCTGGATACGTAACGTAACACCTCTTCCGGAATCCTTTCCCCCCATTCCACCACCTCAAAAGCCATACGTCGACCGACCGATAAATGATCAATCAGCCCTCTTCTTCCCGCGCAAGGCCCTCCGCCTCTGCGCGATCATGTGCGTGTACAGGATGTAGGAGCCTGCAGTTTACCTGTTAGCAAGTGTATACTTCCCATCTCAAGTAAGGACATCAATAGTAAGGTACGAAGGCAAACATACCCGGGATGTAGATCACCATGACGGCGATCAGGAACCAGCGGTACAGCGGGTGCAGCTCGCCGGCGGGCTCGAGCGCCAGCCAGATGAGGATGTTCTCGCACGAGATGCCGATGGGGTAGAGGACGTAGAAGGTGTTGTATCTGCAGGAAACATCAGCAGATATCCCCCAAAACACACACACACACACACACATATATATATATATATAAAGAGAGAGAACTCACCTCAACCACAACAACCACCTCGGCACCCCCGTCCTCCCCCACATCTGCAGCGCAAAGAACCCATACCGGATACACTCGGTGACGCCCCACGCCCCCAAACACCCCAGGAACGCCCAATCGCCCGGCTTCGCCCCAGGCCCGGGCCTCAGCCCCTTCCCCGTGGGATCTGCATAATCGCCCCCGACAATGCCCCCCTTCCCACTACCCCTGTCCTGAAATGCATACATCACCCCCCACACGACGAGCACGCGGCTCGCGACCTGCAGGAAGGTCGTGAACACGGGCGCGCGCACGATGCCCACCAGGGCGTGCAGGATCTCGAGGAAGGCGAGCGACTGCGTGGCCGTCAGGAGCGGGTGGAAGACGTGCGTGAAGATGGCGGGGGTGTGGCCCGAGGGCGCCAGGAGCGGGAGGAGCAGCGCGGCGCGCAGCGTGCAGGTCGCCCAGCCGAGGAGGCAGGCGGCGTTGTAGGCGAGGAGGTACCTGCGGATCAAGGGGGAGGAGGCGCCGCGGGCGGAGGGAGCGGAGGAGGTGGTGGTTGGATTGGAGGGGGGCATTTTTTTGTTTCTTTTCTTGTTTCTCGTTTTTTGTTGAGTTTTGTTGTTGCGGTGCTTGGTTTGCTGTTTTTTGGGTCTGGTCCTATATCCTTATCGTTTCCTTTCCTTGCCGGTCTTCTCTTGCTATGGATAACTGGCTGGCGGTCTGGTTGACTGGATGGCTGAATGGACTCTTTGATATGATTGTCTGCCTGTATATCACCGTCAGCTCGGGGTTTGCTGCAATTGATGTAGGAGGGAAAGACAGATGACAGCTGCAGCAGGATGCTAAACAGCATCCGTATGAATACTTACAGGAAAAAGTAATCAGCGTACAAGAGGAACAGGAGAATGGATGAAAGAAAAGGTCCGAAGAAGACCAATCAATCTTCTCTCTCCTCCTCCTCAGCGCGTGTCTTCTTTGGCAGTAGTTTGGCCAGAAAGACAAGAGACAGAAACTCGAGATCCGCGGCGGAGGCGGCCCGTTCGTGCTGGAGCTTGGCTTGGGCGGAGATCGGCGTTCGGGGATCGGTAAAGCCATGCGGTAAGCAAGGCGGTGAGTCCGTGATCATTATTATTTATTGATTCTAAAGATCATATATAACACATAAGATCCTTGAGGAATCAATCGCAAAGATATTGTTTTATATTATCTCACTCATTTTTTTTTCAAGCAATAAGGAACAAAAAATCTATCCAAGCGATCTAGATACCCATTTATTCCTTCCCTGTCTACCTCCTGGATTAAGTATCATTACTAGAGCCACGAGCATGTTTTGGTGTTGAACAGGGTATAATATCTCGTTGTCAGCCTCCAGTGCTTCCTGCCTACCTCTATGGCAGAGTCCTTTCATCCATTATATATCCCCAACACCAGTATCCGTTACAAGCAAATCGCACTGATAATGCATCCCAAACAGCACACCATGCCAGGAGGTTGTTGTCTCGGACAATCCGAGTACCTCAAATTGTCAGCAGGTTCGTGCGAACCTAAGCAGTTCGCGTGTCAACCGGGCTAGGAGTCCCAGGCACTGTTGCAGGGCCGTCGGGGATCTCCTTCCCTTTCACTTCAGGTTCACCGACTCTGCCGGTGCCGGTACTCTGAGTCTGCGCTCCGGGGGATACGGGGCGGCCATTTGAACTCGGGGCACGCTCAGGCGCACGCTCACCCTCACGCTCCCGCAATTTACCCTCACAGGTAGGGTGAGTCTTGCGGGTGATGGGTGGAGCCTGTGGAAGGTCCTTGCTCGGGGCTGCCTGTCCGATGTCGAAGATTGGTGATTGCCAGCGCTCTCCCTTCAGTGCGAGCTCCTTGTATTCGGTTGCTTTGTTGGTGACGAAGCCGGGCAGCTTGATGTCCTTGAATATGGAGTCGTCGCGGGCGACCGCCGCCTGCATCTTGGTGTCACGCTCTGCTCCGACAGACTCGACCCTCTGCTTCTGCTCCATCACCCTCCTGCGGCAGGCATCCGCGTACTGGGAGTAGATGTTCGGAGCATTCTGCGGATCCCGTCTGATCGCCTCGCGGGCACGCTGGGCTTCCTGGTACACCTCGTAGGCGAACGCGTCTGCCTTGTTGAACGCGTCTCGGATCCGCTGCTCAATGACCAGCTGCAGGGCCGGGCGGACAACACGGAAGAGAATCGGCTTGAACAGGGCAAACAGAATCTTGTGCTTGGACTTCCTCAGTTTGATGTCGATGTTGTGGACCCTGACAGCCACCCTGTCCAGCTTGAAAAAGTTCTGGCGGTCTTTCTTCTGGGCTGTGGACGCCGCGATTTTGAAGCTGAAGCCGTCGTCGCCGAGGAAGATGTCCATGACACCCGTGTCGCTGATCGAAGGGAAGCCTTGCTTCTTCTTGATGTAGTAGCTCACATCTGGAGATATATGTCAGCAAAGCATTGCCAAGTTAGGATTAAAGCAGAACCTACCACGCAAGTCCGCTTGGATGCCAGAAACGGAGATCATGATCTGAGCCAAATTGTCAGCTAAACTGCTGTAATAAGGGATCTCGCCCGTGGACTGACCTTATTGTCACTCTTGTTGCTGATTTTCTTCCGTCCCCAGCGCCAGTAGTTATCACTGCCGAACTCGACAACATTGGGCGTCATGTTATCACTCTCGATGACCAAGTTTTCCACCACCACGTCCACCATCGGATCAGACATTTCGATCCGAGGCATTGGAAAGTAGCGGATATTTGCTAAGATGCCTGGTAAGACGACATTTGCAATGTCCTTCACGAGATGCTTCTTGAACACGGGGAATCCCTGCGCGCTCCCGAGATCGCTGAACAGCTTCCACAGGGCGTTTGCAAATGCCTTGTTGTGAGCGTCTTCCCCGAACTGGTCCGCGAGAAACAGGACCTCCTCGACGACCCGGTTGACATGGTCCCGGTAGCGATCACGCAGGAGGTAGCGACCGTCGTCGTACAATTCGTTCCACTCTCGGGTGGCTTCGTCGCGCATGATGTAGCCCTTCTCACGCAGAGATTTCCTGGCCGGGATCAGTCACAGTCCCAAGTCGCGAAACTCCCGCAAATGGAGTGGAATAAGTATCCACAGGACAGTGGCATATACACACCTGATGTATGAATTAACGTGTCTGAACCAGCGCCTCAGCTGCACATCCTGGTCAGAATCACGGTAGATGTTATTCAGTGCTTCAAAGAAGTCATCGAGAGATGTGCAGTTGGCAAACCGCTCGATCAAGATCTTGAAACCTGTCAGCACGTTCCTATTTTTCTCGGTAAACAATGTTCGCATACTTTTAGATTAGTCTGGGCTGCCTGCAAATTCTCATCTTTTTGTACACCTCTCACAGCTCCAGCGCCTTTCTGGGAAGCCTCCCTTGTGTGGCCGGTGTATTTCTCTGCGAGGTTAAGCAGAGTCTCAATAGCATTCTGGTCTAGATGTCGTAAATATCCACACAGATAGACATGCGATTGTTGGGCTCGAGGCATGCTGCCCAGCGTGAAAAGTGTGATTTGAAACTTACACTCGGAGTGACCCTGAATTTCCACAACCATCTTCTTTAGCCGGTAAAGGATCTGATCCCGCCGTTCCGGAGGCATCTTTTCTTCGACGTAGTTCTTAGTTCGCTCGGTAAGTTCGCCAGCACGGTCCTTGGCCTCCTGAGGAATATTCTGAGATACCGATTCCTTGAGACTCTCAGCGCCAGCGCTGACATTTACGTCCGACAGGTTCGTAGGCCGCTGGCCACCGGTCGATGCCTGGCTTACAGAACTGGCAGCCCCTTCGACCTGCATCTGGATCAGTATGCCGAACAGGGGAATACGGATGGCAGATCGACTTACCTTGGGCCTTATCTTTTCAGCCTGAGACTGGGCCAGCGACTGCAGGTTTTCCTTGGATACGTTCGGCTTCTCGTGGAAGACATTTTCCTCGGCAGGTTTGTCGATTTGCGAAAGCTGCTCCTGGGACGGCCTGACTGTCGACGTGACCTTCTCAGCTGCGTCGCTGCTGATATCGCGCAGCAAGATGGTCGCATCACGGACTGCAGCCGGCTATTAGCAGAGGCTCAGCTTACGCTGGACGGATACAATCACTCACGGAGCTTTCGGAATTCGCCATTTGTTATTAAAAGAGTGCCCAGCGTCTTCAGTCCCCTGTAGGCCTCTATCACATCATTTTTCGCGCCCTCTTTTTCAACGACGGGACCGTCAGGCTGCGAGACTTTGCCCACGCCGATGTGCGCGGCATCCCAGAGGAACTCCTGCAGCAGCTCGCCCTCGTTCTTGGGGAGGAAGAGCCTCTTCGCCTGTATGATGATCTCCCGTATGTCCTTTACTATCGTCTGCCCATCCGCAGACAGCTCCTTCGGAGGCGAGGCAAGAGGCTTGGACGCCAGAACACTGTTCAGGGCGACATCACACTGCTTGTTCTGCAAAGGGTCTTAGGATCTTTTCGACCGCAGGACGCAAGCTAAGTACTTCGTGGAACATACCGTAGGCAGCTTGCCATGGAGTAAAGCTGTAGATTTTTCTCTCAGCGATCTGCTGGAAAGCTTGATATGTATGTACTTCAGATGAAACCCTCAATGCGTACCTACATAGCATCCGTAGAGCCTGAGCTTCCGATCGATTTCCTGTGACCCATCAGCACAGAATATTCTCCTCCCGAACTAATAGGCATACCTTGTCCCTCTCCTCAGGGTCAGTGGGACGGTTAACTCGTGCCATGACGACAGCGGTTTCAGTTATATCGAACTTCCAAAAGGGTTACTCGTAAACAAAAAGACCAAAGAAGGTAGATTAGCGTATTGGAATTATCAGGGTCGAAAAGAAATCCCCTGGACAAAGTGTCGATTACAGGATGGAGGATGTAATTTGGGGTATCACAAGGAAGGCTGTGACATAGGTATCCCGGATTCAATGGCGGGGATTTGGGTATATTGGCAAGCCAAACTCCCGGAAACCAGCATCAGCGAGGCACCTATTGTCTATATAACGCGAGAGTGCATCATCAAGCGGGTTGCAGGGGAGATGGAGATGTGCAAAGCCCAAGAATGCCTGGCGCGCACGGAGAGGACTCAAGGGGAGGTAGGTTTCTTCACCTGCCGCTTGGTTGGTTGACGTAACGGTGTCGTGTCGCCTGGGACACACGAGCCATAGCTTCGGAATTGTCTGTCGAACGGAGTTGCGATCCTCGAAACTCAATTTTCAAGGGGATTGGGGTTGGTGTGGCCAGGACGCGGTGTCGTACAGTACCATGCCACGAGTTTCGTCGGTCCTTGCTCCTACGTGCTTGGACGAGCCCGAGATCGTAAGGGCTGTATGTTGCGCAGCAGGGTCCATCTGTGTGTCACTCCCCCTGGTATGAACATAGGGAACTAATGACTGCGGGTTGATCGTCAACTCTTATCAAGGTACAGCTTGGAATGGATCGGGGGGATCGTCGAGGTGTGTTGAACCCTGTGCTACTTTCCTTCTCAGGTAATTTGCCTGCTTCTGATGTCTTACCTTAGAAACACATCAACTCGACGTCAGAAAAGTACTAAGCTCGGGAACCGGCATATACAGCGGATTTTCTTTTTGGATGAATACCTAGCCATGAAGAACAGAACCTTGGCTGACTACATTCGCAGAGTTGTAAAATCCAATCGGAAATTCCTCCTTGAATTGACTATTGTTACTCGTCCGCCATGTTCTCTCTTTCCCTCCCTCTCTGCCGATCTAACTCTGACATTATCAGTCAGAAAATGCCTACAGTCCATGTATGGTCGGGCTCCGCAGTGCTATATCGACAGCTTTGAAGGAAACGAGATTGAATGATTCCCCTGGCGATCGGAAACAATTGGTTTCACAACATCCTATTTGTGAAACAAGGAAACAGAGCAGGGGTCTATTTCCTATTGACATCCAAGCCAAAAAGATGCCCTTGCTGATACAGACCTAATTAATACCCTAATCATTTCCGCACGCATCAAAAGGTAAGGAGACCTCGTTCCCTTGCTCCTTTAATGTCGCCAAAAATATGCCTGAATGAATTACACCTAGATAAGAAATGTCAATTGCTATTCCGTAGGAGATATCAGGTCCAATACCAAGAATATGATCTGTTAAGCAGACAACTACGACAAAAGTCGACTTTACAAGTCCAAAGCGTGCAACAGCTCCCACCCAAATGGATACTAAATTACCAGCCCCCCCCCCCCCCCCCCCCCCCCCCCCCCCCCCCCCCCC
>Ga0207841_1000110_pt1 | contig 95403 bp, 59 predicted proteins | sample HigsolmetaGSP18D_FD_184846 | JGI IMG/M metagenome (GOLD analysis project Ga0207841, IMG submission 184846) | High solid enriched microbial communities from the Joint BioEnergy Institute, USA - SP1-8-D (SPAdes) | ecosystem: Engineered > Bioreactor > SSF (Solid state fermentation) > Aerobic >... | reverse complement strand
GAAGGAGCTCCCCCTGGCTAGATCGAGGTTCAACCACCTGTCAGTCACTCGCCCAAAATGCAAGCGAAGCAAGCGAGAGCTCGTACTCGTTCCAGAATTCTCTCACCCTCCTCTTTCTCTCCCCCCCCCCCCCCCCCCCCCCCCCCCCCCCCCCCTTTTCTTTCCTTTTTTTTTTTCTCTTTCATGAGAGCTCTGCGGTCGTAATAACTTAACAAATTGCGAGTGAGTATGGCGACGGCTGTCGTTGGTTCTTGTTGTGGTTGGTATCGTGCACGGTGCTATCGCAAGATTAGCTGATCAGAAGCTGCCGGAGACTGGAGATTAGGTTTCTTGAGTAAATCATTAGCTCCGCCTTGGATCCTAATAATGTCTGTCTGTTCCAACCTGCAGGTCGCTCGTCGATCACCTGAAGCACATGCGCATTGTATTTCGCCATCCAGGCCAGAGCCAACAGGTTTGCCTAGCAGACCAGGGTCTAGCAACAGCTGAGGACCCATTAATTGGCATCTCGCCCTCTGTGCTTTTGGAGGACAGCGCCACTTGGATGGTGGTTTTCAGTCAGATACCCCTTCCCTCGGTTGGGATCCACGATCCTAAGTGGACTCTTATCCAGCGTGCCGGGATTCCATCCCCAAAGGGCCGAATAGCTTGGCCCTGTCCTTCAACCTGCGGCTTGCCTCCCCCCCCGCTCTCGCTCTGACGCTTCTGGGGGATCAGCTACGGCAAGCACAGGATTTTATGTAGGATGGCCGCAGCGACGTCTGCTGTAAGCCATCGCACATTCGATCTGTTTGCGACAGGACCTCGACAGCAGGCTGGACTAGAGAAATGCAACCTTATCGCTGAATATTCTGCCTCCATGGCAGAAATGGTCCCGCCCGGGTTTTGTCTGGCGCTCCCGGGCTTGGAGTTTGATAGCGTAGCGTATCGAACAAAATCCCGGCATCCGGAGCTGGAAGCGCCTGGCACTCTCCTTTCTGTCATTATTTGAAATTCTTTTGCATGCCCTCTCCCTTTTCAGTTAGTGGTACCCAGCGCCAGGGCACATTCTCCCAGATCCACGATCCAAGGCGGTGTCATCGCCACCGACAACCTCGCTCGCCATCGTAATACATACCACTGTCTCGACCGGTCCCCTCTGCTGCTGAGGCCCACCGTCCGTCCTGAGCGGACCAGTGCTTTGAGCCCGTTCTCTGCGTGGCCACATGCGCATGGTGCTGTGAGGTTTGGAGGAGCCGTGCCGCTGGCGACGGGATCGAAGGAGCCTCGAGATCGACAGCCGAACTATACTATACTGTATGGCCAGCAGGAGCAGGCCGGTGGAGCGGTGGGTAGGAGCCTCTTTGTTTGCCCACAGACAGGCCGGATGCCCCTGGGACGACACATAACGGTGGGCCTGCTTCTCCAGACGCAGCGTCGTGGCTTCCGCCGTCCCGTCAGCTCCTTAGCGGGCGTGTAGAGCGATCTCTGGGGCGCTGGAGAACGGACAGGCCCATGCTTGCACCCACCGGCCTGCAGACGACGGTCCAGATACACGGCTGCGAGCTGCGCTGTGGAGAGACTCGGCCAATAGTGCGTCACATGCCTCCTGCCCCGAGCAAAGCCTTGAGAGGCGAACCGATAGCGATATGGACGCTGGCTTCCTCGGGTATGAGATTGGATCGGGGGGGATGGTGCAGGGTCGAGAGCCAGCGATGCCTTGCAGCTGCTTCCGCGGCGGGCGGGAGACCCGCGTCAAGTGTCTCGCCTGACGTTGGAGAAGCGTGCGCTTATCAAGACGGCATAATAGGACAGGACATAGCGCTTCATAGTTCCCAACCCTCGCTCCGGGGGGCCAGGCTGTTTGTCGACGCCATCCGCGACAGAAAACCCGGGGACTGCCCGTCCTGCTGTATCGTTCGTCTTCTTCTCGTCGTCGTAGGCGTTTCCCGTGTCCTCTCTGTCGTCGCTATCGTTGTCGCCTGTCCGCCGCGAGTCCCTCGAGGTCGGGCGCGTTGTGAGGTGGTGATATCAAATAACGTCCCCGCCGGCCCTTCCCTGCTCTTCGCCGTTCGTTCTGCTGTTCCCGCCGACTCCAGCGGTCCGGCTCACCTCTCCCCTCATTATCCTGCACTGTCCCAGGAATCTGTGTGAGTCCCTCCTTTCTGTCTTGCGCGGGCTTTCGCCAGCCCCATATCCATGCGATGTATGTATGTCCCTTAGCGGGAAAGGCCCGGTCCGTCGAGTACCTGAGAAACTATATCACTCTTCACCCGATCTAGTTCCCTCGCCATGATGTTCTCCCTCGTCTTGCCCTCAAATGCCATCCCCCACATTCTTGTTTTGTCTTCCAGGACGAGGATACTGATACCGTCGATTGGTTGCACCAGCTTAGCTGCGAGGGCCACGCCAGAGAGCCCAGATACCACGCAACACAGCAGGCAGATTGATTTGCTGCTGCGGAGCCAAAAGCTCCCATTCGTTTCTTGTTTCCACTCCTTGGGCGGCTCTCTCGATTTTGTCTTGCTTATTCCTGTTTGACAGCCGGCGCCCGTTCGTTCACTGCAAGATACCAGTCATACCGTCTCTGCTCCGTTGTTTGCTGGTGACTGCGGAAACCGGAAGCGGCTTCAAGCGCTCGCGTCTCCATTGGTCTCTCGTCGGCCTTCTGTATCAAGGTCGCGAGTGTCATCTACTTATTCTTTCTATTTCCCTGTCCTGTTATCTTCCCTCTCTCACTGATCTGCCTGGCGTTACCTCTGTTGCTATATACGGGTTATTCGCGCCTGGGAGCCCGCGACATCTAGGGCATCTATCCCAATCCCCTGCAGCCAGCGGGGACTCTCGTTTGCTGGGAAGCCATCTCATGAATTTGTATCACGTTGTCGTGTCTGCATCTTAATTGGCACCCTTTTCGAAGGCATTGCGCGGCTAGAAAGCCCTTACCCAGGCACTCGCTGTGTGATATCTGAAGCCATTCACCTTCATCAGTATATGGTCGCTCGTTTCCCATCGGTCTAGCTCCAATTACTCAGGGGACACGATGGTTCTCAGCGGACCGGTCCATAGACCGGGGCAGAGAAAAAGGGCCTTGCCATCCACTGGTTCGGAAGAATATGCAGGATGGGGTGCTCCTCCGGTGCGTATGGAACTCCACAGACGAAACGAATATTGAGCTGATAAGAGACCGCAAGCCCATGGTTATGCCCCGTCAGGGACCGACTCGCCTTCCGTTTCCCCACTATGCCATGATCTATATGGACAACATGGGCAAGGTTAGAGTCGAGGAGTCTCCGTCCATCCGTGATGGACCCCAGCCTTTCTTCACCCCAGAGCTTCAGCAGAAGTTTGTGGAAGTTGTGCGCGCCAAGATGAATTACCAAAGATCGATACTGGGTAGTATGTAAAGATCCGCACTTGCCTGCGTGCCTGGGCACTGACCGTGATATGTTCAGGACCGATGGGTCGTCACGCAGGCCTCAAGGACGATGTAGTTCTTGCAAGCAGCGGGATGCCCTTCGAGTACAGCTCCAAGTTGAGACATCATGAGGGAGAATCCGGAGTGTACTCTGACCAATGGCAAGCAATCCGTCACGCAAAGCGACGAAAGGGCTCTGCAGAGGCACCGAGCTTGGAAATTCAATATGTCGATCCGATTTTAAGCTGTCCGGTTGCACAAGAGCCCGGGTATGACAAAACCCCCCTGGAGATTGGCGACACGGAGAAAGTTGTGGCTTACTATGAGATGGCCCTGAAGCACTTCCAGCAACTCAACTGCCGGCAGATGGCAAAGGCGTTCATCAAGTTTATCGAGCCCCGGAAGCAGGTGAAGCACCCGTACAACGGTGGCAGACCCCCACCAGGTGCTCCGCCGGGTGAGAAGGGCGATCCTGAGAAGACAAAGCCCGAGTGGTGGCCGGAGGGCGTGGTGCATAAGGAACCAGATCATCTGAAGAAAGATCGTGAGTCAGCCCGTCTGTCAAGATAGATGCGACGACGAGCCGATGCTTATGAATCCCGGCAGAGCGACTTCGTCTCCTGGTCCATATCTTCCGTAAACTGGGCAAATACGGCATCACAGCCGACAAGCTGCAGGAGGTCGCAAATGATTGCAAGCGGCAGATCAAGCCCCCAGAGCGGATCGAGATTCTGAACGAGATCTTCCGCGTGAGGAGGTTTGAAGAGAAGTTCGAACGAGGCGAAGTTGGTACGCACCCGAGCCTTCGTTTTCCTGTTTCCTTTGGGTAGGGTATTCATGTCGGAGCTGACGGTTCGTAGACGCAACATCCATTATCTATGTCGTTAATCGCGATCCCAATATAAAGGTCGACAAAGATTCCGACACCTTCAGTGAGCCGGACCAGCAGGCGGACCACGGCGACGCGGGGGACGCCGAGGAGGGTCTCAGAACGCCCGTCTCGTCTGCGGAACAGGCTGTTGCACCGCAAGGCCGGGCGATGCACCTGGCGGACGACAGGAATCAACTCTTCCAGATGCCCACGCCTCTTGGCTTCGAGGAGCCGTCGAGACAGTCCCATCCGTTTCCGTCCCCGCAGCAGGGGATAAAGAACGACTACCCGGATGGTTTCTCACCCACCATGGTCAGGACACCGGCAGGTTCGACAGTGGTCAGTCCGACCGAGCACCCGGGGTTCGAATACCTGGCGCAGACACCCTTTACCTCGTCGGCGTCTGAGGAGCAGATGCGGCAGCCCCATCCACCGACATTGGCCCCTCAGCAATCTCCGGCTCATTTCGATGCCTGGTCGCCGTCTTTTCAGCAGAGTCTTTTCAATCCGGTAGACTACGGCACCGGTCCCAGTCAGGCGATCCAGCAGCAGCCGATGCAATTCCACGTTCCGCTGCTACCACCAACGCATTCGCACGAGGTCTCTCCTCACCAGACCCCTGCTGCTCATTCCTTGCCTGACTTGCATGGGGCGAGGGCTCAGGCTCAGCTGGAGGGAATGCCAATGAATCCACCTCCCTTTCACACTGGCTCCCTGAGTCACCCACAGGTTGTCCCGCGTCCTGCTGATGAGTCCCATATGGGTTAGGGGGTCCTGCTTTTTCAACAACGGTTTTTGCTTGGTCTACAGGATTGTGCAGCTAGACGAAGTGCATGACCGATACGAATGAACGGCCGATAAGAATCTCGTCATAATCTGTGCGGATTTTGGTGTTTCTGAGCCACATAGCTGTCGGTGCCATGGACCGGTCACCGATGTGGATGCTATGATACCTCTGTTTTGAACTTTTGCTTATACTGTTATCTATTGCTGTTTCTAATGGTTATTTTGCCCTCTTCCTGTTGCTTTTGGGTGCACTGCGTTTCTTGTTTCCTAGGTCTTGGCTGGAGAGGGCGAACTATATGACTGGGCAAGAGGGATCAAAGTCAGATGTCACGAGACAAAAGAACAAGCTGGCCTTGTCGACATGCAACGTACGCTGTCACTGGCACTTTGCATTTACATTGATCTCTCTGAGGACAGCTGTCTTCTCCCATTGAGTATTCTTTTTTTCATTTTTTATTTTATTTTCTATTGTTTTCCCCTTGCATATCCCTTACGTCCTTACGTGTATACAGAGGATGAATTCTATCTTACGACTCCTCTGGAATGGCCGCCAATACGATCTCAATTTTCTATTATCCATCTTGTTCTAATCGGTTATGGGAGGCTCACCCTTAACGGCCGGTCGGAGCCACGTTATATTAGATATCGAGAACCGCGGATATGTTTCTCCAGGGCTCGAGCAGTTTGGAAACAAGAAATGGACCACAAGGAGAGGGGAAGGACGTACGGAAGTCATTTTAGAGACTTGAAAAGTTTACGCATTTTGTCACAAGCGCGCCGCAGGATGAATGCGCCGCGTGCCAACGGACTTGAGGGGAGGGACGTACTGATTACCACAGCATAATAGCAGTGCGGAAGGAAAGCAATGGCGACATGTGCCCATATACTGGAATGGAAGTCGAAGAGATGTCGCCCGGCCGATTGCCATTCAGCGCTTCATGCCCCTCCGCCACCGTCTCGAATGGTATGTTCAACGCTTGCTGGGTAGAGCATATTCAGGGCCCGCACCTGACTACACTGGCACATGGGTGGAATTCTGCCTCTTTGTGCCTTCTCATGGTGTTACAAAAGCTAGTATGGTCTTGCGAGATAGTCTGTAGTAGGGTTTACTTTCGGTAATAAGTTACGAGCGATACGTGGACAGACAGCGAGCTGGCTAGATATCTAGGTCAGTGAAGTACTTTGTAAACATCGTGGTGCCAAAAAGAAGAAAAGGCGACGCGGGTCGCCGCGCTCGTCGCTCCGCCCCGACGATGGCCCGTGCGGCGCCCGTGCAGCTTCGCTGGCGGCGCGGAGAGCAGACTCGCCCGGAGAGCTCTCGTGCGCCCAGAGCCGCCTCATCGACTCTCCGAACAAAGAACCATCCGCGCAGTCGCCGTCGCCCCGAGTCAGACGAGAGATCAAAGTGTGCGCCGCGATGCCTGCAGCTGCATGCGTGTCCCGGTCCTTGATCGTGGTTCTCTGAGTGGCGGTCACCCTCATCCATCCCACCGTTAGATGGCCAGGTCTACTCAAACGGAGATCTCTTCTCTCCTCGCTGTCCTCCAAGTCCTCCGGGGCTTGCTCCCCTCCGCAGCGCATCGATTTCGACGCAGATCTCGCGCTGCGCGAGTCTCCTGGAGCTTCTACCGCGTCCCTTAACCGACGTTCGCTCGCTTAGCACCGTTCTTCACCAGGTACTGCCGGCTCTCATTCACCGTCCTTCCCCGTATCCCGACCAACGCCCTGTCCGCAAGGTGGGCTACATTCACCTGTGGTTTCGTGCAAACAGGTTCTTTTGATCCTTTATTATGCTACCTGCGCTGACGTTTTGTCCTTCCCTCATTGGATTGGATCCGTCCAATGGACAGCGTTTTTTTAGGACTTCCCTATCCAACCTCCCTCCTGTCTGGAGTCGTCGAACATCGTCTTTCATTCACAGAGCAAAGAAAGAGGAGAGAAGAAACCGCGACCAGCTACGCTAGTAGTCGATTTGGGCTACCGGAATTGCGGCACAACACTCCTGTTCTGGCCTGGGCGCAATGGCTGGTCCATCGAATCCTGGGCCTGCCGCTGGCCAAAAGAAGGATGGCGCCGGGAGCACTGGAGGACGTGGTCGTTCCTCGCACAGTCGATCGACACCGTACCAGGCGAAGAAGGCCAGTTCGCAGCGTGAATCGAAATCCCGCAACCGGGTAAGAGGCGTCGGATCGGCCGCAAAGTCTGACCGTGGCAAAGGCGATGCGTTGTCGATAAGTTTGACGGACAGTCATGCTGCGCACGAGAAGAGTGAGACAGCTACGGGGACGCCCTCGACAAACTCGCCTTTTGCGCAGCTCAAGCAGAACCATGCTCTGACGTCCACTTTCGGCAAGCCCAGCGGCGAGACCGCCAAGCCAACCACCTCGCCTTTCGCTGGGATTACAGCGGGCTCCACCACTTTCGGGGCACCCTCGAACGTGGCCGGAGCATTTGGTTCATCGGTGGATCGAACCAGAGACCCCCGACGCCGTCTGGCAGCGAGATCTACCGCCAAGGCAAAGAAGACTACCGTTCCTGTGGAAGATGCCAAGTTGATGAGTAGCTACCATGACCGGTATGAGAAGGTGAGCGGTTCGAAATCCTAGAAACTCCATTCCGAGTGCAAAGATTTTTAGTCAAACCTATCTCATGATCTTGCTGACACTTTCTTGTAGCTCAAGCTTGACAGGGCGAAACAGCGGGAAAAGGCCATCAAAGAAGGGCAAATGGCAGACCCCAATCAACCTACTTCTTTGAATCAGGCAATTACGCCCGTTGGAACCTGTACAAGCATGTGTCCCGAGTTTGAGCGTGTTGAGCGCATTGTTCAGAAGATGGTCGACAAAAGCGAAAAGGTACCCTCCCAGAGAGTCTGAGAAAATGCCGTGCTTTGTCAGTCAGCTTATATGTTTCTGCAGTTTCTTCATCCCGCAACGAACAAATACCAAAACATGGAATCAAAAATGATCAAGCGGTTCAGAAGATCCGCGGCGGGTTATGACGAACAATTACCGTCCGACATTCGGACCCCCAAAACCCTCCTTCAAACTATGAATTATCTAATACGGTATATAATTGGGGGACCCGAACCTCTTGGTGTCATACATAAGTTTGTCTGGGATCGTACCAGATCTATCCGAAACGACCTCTCAATCCAGCAACTGACCCAGGAGGATCACGTCCGGATGGCGGTCACTTGCCTGGAACGAATAGCTCGTTTCCATATCGTGTCTCTCCACTTACTCTCTAGCCCAGCCAACAAAGAACCGTTCGACCATCACCAAGAACGGGAGCAGCTCAATAATACCCTCCTTTCGCTGATGTATTACTATGACGACAACCGAGGTCGCATCGCTTTTCCGAACGAAGACGAGTTTCGGGCCTACTATATTGTTTTCTCTATCCATGACCAGAGACCCGATTTAGAGGCTCGAGTGCAGAAATGGCCTGCTGAGCTGCGTCAGTCGCCTCGAGTCCAAGTTGCCTTGGAGCTATTTGCCGCCGCTAGCAATACGTGGGAATACCAAGGCACTCTAGACGCGAAGCGACCGAACGCAATCGCTCAGGGTTTCTACACCCGCTTTTTCAGCTTGGTTGCTTCCCCATGCGTTTCATACCTTCTGGCCTGTGTGGCTGAGATCTATTTCAATCATGTCCGACAAACCGCCATCCGGTCTATCTGGAAGGGATACTGCCGCCATCCCCTTTCCCAGCAGCACAAGAACGACGAGTGGACTCTCGAGGAATTGACTGACTCCTTGTACTTCGATAACACTGAACAAGCACGCAAGTTCTGCGAGGAACAGGATCTGGAGTTCGCCGAGAATAGTGACGGCCAATTATACCTGAACTGGGGTAGCCGCGCCGTTGACTCTGTCGGTATGTATATGGATCCTTGCGTGACCTTGACATACTCTCCTTCGTCATCGCACTAGCCCTTGGAATCAGCCACGTCCTTGCTCTTTTTATGAGAGCGCAGCCGTTCATAGACATTTTCTGACGCTTCAAACAGCTTTCCAGTCGTCTTCGCGGCATGCCTTTTCACAGAAATATGTTGAATCCAAACGCGCAGGGAGAACGCTAGTCGCCATCATCCTTGGATTGAATGTCAAACAAGCAGCAAGCCAAGGGATGATCGACAGCTCTCTCTTGCCCAGCCGTGCAGGCTTGTTACAGCCTGCTGTTACGAGGATTGCTGAAGAAGATGATTCTCTTTTTGTCAGCGAAGACGAAAACGAGACCCCCGCTCCCAAGATCCAAATCAATAGACATACTCAGGACTTGGCTCCTTTTGCAGCGTCTTCAGCGTCTGCTTCGACCTCTAGCAATGTGTTTCAGGGCTTTTCACAAACAGCCACCAGCGAGAGCTCTTCAAACCTGGAAATCAACAAGCCAGCGGGCCCTTTCGCGCAGCCTGCGCCCCAGCCCGCTGAATCCAAACAGACTTTCTCGTCCTTGTTTGCGGCTTCGCAGACGCAAGGTCCTACCACAACAACTGTGACCACTCCTAACCCATTTGCGTTTTCATTCCCAGCAACGTCTACGTCACAGATTAGCGCAGCCTCTCAAAGCCAGAATGGAGTCTCAAACGCTCAACAAGCCCCTGGGTTATTTTTAGCAAAATCCAGTGTCTCGACGTCCGAGACAAGGAATACCGCTGTGTCCACAAGCCCGTTTCAATTCAAGCCTCCTGACTCAACGAATCTTCCTCCTGCGACGTCGGCGCAGCCGTTTTCTTTTACAGCCCCTGCACCTCGTCCCTTCTCGTTACCTGCAGGTGATGGGTCGGTCAGCGTCTCCGATTCCACCAAAACAACGCAAGCTCCTTCGAGCTCTATCTTAAACTTTCCCGGTAAAACGCCGTCACTTGCAGAAACGAAGGCGGAAAGCGGACCTAGTCTGTTCTCGCACCCTGTCCAGAAACCCGACGCATTTCAAAAGCCTCCATCGTTGTTCAACACTAGTGGACCATCTTTCCCTAAGACAGAAGGTATATATCCTCTATCTGTAAACTTGTGCCACTATCCACTCGGTTCATTGATGCTAATCTAAACTCGAAGCTGCCGTTACATCAACCCCTGCGGGCGGGATATCTACTCAGCCAATTTCGTCTGTTTCAACTGCTGATGGGAACGAGGAGAGCAGACCTGCACCAACCTCCACCACTCCAGAAGGTTCCCCACCATCGCGTCCCGTGCCGTTGGAGTCAGCAACTGTCACTACTTTCCCAACGACGGGAATTCCTTCACTAGGGAAGGGGACTGTTGCTCCTCCAGCAACTGCTTCCGCCGAAGAGAAGCATGTGTCGATGACCGTAACTGAAAAGGCAGCTCATCAGCCGTCAGAAAAAGCCCAGGCAGGTCCTGCGGCTGCAACGACAGCTGAGTCTCTTGCCATGTTGTCATCTCCGGTGGACCCTTCAATCTCCAAGGAGCCTGCCGACGAAGAACCGCTTCCGGAGGGAATATCCTTCTGTAAGTTTCCTAACCTTTTTCGGAGGAATATATTTCCTCTGTTTGAAGTCGCTTCTATTACGCATCCTTACTAATGTTGCTTTTCCTAGACTCAGATGCAAGAGAGCGTCGCCGTGCTTGGATAGAGGCCTTGAGCGAAACTGCCAGACGACGCCGCGAGATCTCTAATAGTCGCAAGAGGGCATTGGAGGAGCAGGAGGAACGGCCTCCTTCTGAAGAAGCTTCTAAAGTAGCAAAGATATCGAAGGCTGAAGAACCTTCGCGCCGGCGATCGCTCGCTCTGGCTTCGATCGCACCCCTGCCGACACTTCCGATACTTGAACAGGTCAAGGCCATGACTGCTCCCAAACCGGCACCAAAGCCGGAAGAACCCAAGGCTCCGGTCATCCCTCCTATTGACGAGGACGAGCTTCTGCTATCCGCTGCTAGGATAGCTGCAGAGTCCTTGAAGAACGGTCCAAGCCTTCTTGAGAGTCTTCGTGAATATTCAGCTCCACGGCCTACTACTTCTTCTCGTAGCAGACTTTCGAGAAGTCTCTCGGTCAGTGACTTGTCTAGAAGCCAGTCTCCTTCTTCACAAGCCCGTGTGAATGGCTATGATGTTGCTCTTGCTCCTGACACCCCGCTTGGTCTTGGACGAACCATGTCCCGGACAGAACAAAGGATCAGGCTCACGGGCGCCAAAGGATTGGCGTTCAAGCCATTGAACCTGACGCCTCCAAGAGATATCCCGCAGAAAGAAAAGAAGGAGAAGAAGTAATTGCCCGTGTCATTATCAGTTATGTACGCTATTTCGTCCTTTTCCTTGTGTCGATACCTACCTCCCTTTTCCGCCTGCTTCAGCCGCTTTCGATCTGAAAGTTTGACAACTGTTTCCAACGGTCTTCTGTGTTAGTGATGGATTCGTATAGAGAGTCGTGATTTGCCGATATGTCGCATTGCCATGGTGTTCGGGTTTTTCTCGGGATGGCTATCGGAGTTGGGTACCTTGTTTTGTTTCTGCACATACATGGGTCACTGCACGGCGTTGGTGGATGACATCTTGTGACCATTTCCAAGTCGTCTCGCATATACCACTGAAGGCTAGAATGTTCCATTGAAAGTCCTAGGTGGACACGGCCGCCATGAGAAGGATTCAGCGGGCTGGCTTCAATCTTTATGATGTTTCTACGGAGGAACTGTAGGATAGATAACATGCTACCTATGTGGATAGAAGAACTGGAAACTGAATCAATCGTGATACCCAATAGAATCTTCTCTTGTACTCTATCTACTCTGTAGTAACTCGACGTGACTGCGCAAGGTTGCTGATATTGGGGAAATCACGTGATATTCGAAATTCAAATAAGTGGACCAATCAGTAATGACATATCCACCATCATCACCCGAAGCAACACCTGTTCCCGATAGTCCTACATGTCAAAGCACAGGAAAGATACTGTCTACCTACTTGACTTGATGTCCCTTTGTAATCCCCAGCGGCGCACGGAGCAGAAAAGGATGCAGTAAATCATAACATACCGATTAATCTGTAAAGATTATTCTTCACCTTACGCCCACTATTATTATCATTACACGTCCGCATCCGCGTCTTTCCTCCTCCTCCCCCTTCCCCTCCAGATCTCTATCTCTGTCTCCATCTCTATCCGGGCCACGTCGCATCTCTGTTTGTCTTCTTACCAGGTGTGCTATTTCTCGTATAACTCCCGCCACTACTGCCACAGGCCAAAATCATACTCTTACCTCGAGTCCAAATCATGAATGCCGGCTTAGCGGAACACAGAAAAGGAAGAAATGGACACTATCTGGACTATTTCCCCAGTCGTCTGCATGGTCACTACAACTACCTTGTAGAATACATCCTTGTCATCATCTTCTTCTTCGTTGTCATCTAGACAACCAGCAGCAGAAACAACAGCAGCGCAGAGGCATGAGGATCGCCACGCTCCAGTTCGCCCCGAAGCTGGGCGACGTGGAGGGGAACATCCGCCGCGCGGAGGAGTTGCTGAAGCGAGGAACGAGGAGGAATGGAAGGGACAGGGATGGTGTTGAGGCGGTTGGTGGTGATGGTGGCGGTTGTGGGATCGAGGAGTTGAGGCCGGAGATTCTGGTGTTGCCTGAGTTGGCGTTTACTGGTGGGTTCCATCGGTCCAGCCTTCCAATCATAACGATACCTTCCCAAGAAGGCTTGTCTATCCTTTTCTGGACGAGTGGTAGTACAGTGTGCAATGTCTTTCCTGTTCCATGTTATACTATGCGCCTCATTTCTTTTGCGCCGTGTTTCCTTGCTACGTCTCTTGTTTCGGGAGCTCTGAGATGATTGGAGTTTTGAAGACCCTTTAGGCTTACCCTTCTTTTTATTCTTAACATTATAGCATTCTGGGGTGCTTTTGGCTAGGCGAACTGGATTTCGGACAATGTCGCTGAATACATCTCTATCAACAGCAGCATCAACTGACAACCCTCCACAGGCTACAACTTCCCCTCCCTGGAAGCCATCACGCCCTACCTCGAGCCAGTAGGAGAAGGGCCAACGGCAAAGTGGGCGCGAGAGACTGCAAAGCGCCTCAGATGTAAAGTCTGCGTCGGCTACCCGGAGATTCAGAGAGCGTCATCTCCTTCCTCATCTTCGGACCAAGAACGTCCTGCTGGGACCAAACCGCCGGCCGATGGCGACAAGTGCTTCAACTCGCTCCTCGTCGTCGACGATGACGGCCAGATCCTGCTCAACTACCGGAAGAGGTTCCTCTACTACACGGACGAGACGTGGGCGTCCGAGGGCGATGCGGGATGGGGATATCACTCGTTCACGTTTGGCGAGCACCAGCCACAACATCAATCAAAATCATCATCATCATCATCATCATCATCAAACGATGAGAACCCCGTGGTTTCCGTTCCCAAACAGAAACGCGTCCCCACCACCTTCGGCATCTGCATGGACATCAACCCCTACCGCTTCGAGGCGCCCTTCACGGCGTGGGAGTTCGCCAACCGCGTCCTCGACTCCCAGTCGCAGCTTGTCATCCTGTCCATGGCGTGGCTGACGCTGCTGGGGCCCGAGGAGCTCGCGGCGCTCGGGCGCCGCCCGGACATGGACACCTTCAACTACTGGATCCGGCGGTTCTGGCCCCTGATCGAGAAGAAGATGGGGCATGAGGGCGACATCGACGATGAATCTTACCATGAACATGGTCATGGAAACAATGAGGGGGAAGTCGTTGGACCGCCGATGCATAAAAAGAAAGTCGTCATCGTCTTCGCGAACCGCTGCGGCGAGGAGGAGGGCGGCCCGGAGGACAAGCCGCCGACCGCGCGGTACGCGGGGACGAGCGCCGTCATCGCCGTCACGCAGCAGCAGCCGTGTCGGATCGGTGGCGGAGGGACCAGAGCAGGGGGCAGTGAAGATGTTGCCGATGGAGACAAAGACGGCGAGAATAAGAAGGAGTTTGACGTGAAGATCCTCTGCTGGGATATGATGGGCGCGGGGGAAGAAGGGATCTGCTTTGCGGATACGCGGGCGGAGCCCAAGACGGTGTTTGGCCTTGTGCGCCGGCAGTCTTCGGAGTCGGGTGAGTCGGAGTGAGCTGTGAGCTCTGAGCTATATGGAAGAGAGGCTTCCTGTTTGAGTGTCTTACTCCAGAGTGTTTTTCTTCTTTTGGGTAGGGGGCCAAGGGCAAGGAGGGGTAATTACAGATACTGTCCATGGGTATGATCTGGTATAGAAAGAACCCTGGTGCGTGTATTCTAACGGCTACTATTAGAGGTGATCTATAGAATAGGTGACTCGTCAAGGACTGATACGATGCCTTTGACCATATATGCAATGAAGACTCCCTGCTTTACGGTTCCTTTTTCAGAAGTTCACATTTCAAGAAAGCAAGCCTTCAACCATTAGATCATCCCGTGATCCCAAAGCTCCAGTTAGCCGAAGCTCTCTGCTTCTGTAGTAGTTAGCTAAAGAAAATGTTTCGATGACGCAATACACCTGCTTGTATGCACTGTACAGTACCTATGCATGTATACTGCACGCTGTTAGTGATGATCAGCCCCACACTGAAACTCGAAGTCGCAGGCACATGCTATGTCAATGTCTCATCGTCTACAATCTAACGGCATATCCCATGACGTACAGTACTTGGCCAGAGATAGCGCAATGCCTACCGCTCCAGCCGGACTTCCAAGCCGATTCAATATGAACAAGGGGTTCAAATGTCGGCCGATAGTCCGAAAAGTCGGGCCGGATATTCTGCAAATGAGGCGAATTTTTCTCGTGTGCTTTCAGAATTACAAGGCGTTCTTGGACACTTCGTTCGAACAGGTCGTACAGCACATATAGGAAGAAATATCATGTCTGAACTTGTCCATTAGTTTCGCGGAATCGCACCTATTTTGCCGCAGTGTCATGTAGATATAAATTGACATTTCGTTGCTGATGCTACCCCAGGAAGCCTGAATAGCAATAGCTCCAGCCGGTCACTTTACTAGAACAATCTGAGCAGCGGTTGAAGAAGGTGTATAGCCTCAAAGTATTGATAACTGCTGGAGGTTGCCACACTGCACAGGAAGCTTTGCATCATCTTCTGACCCTCCAGGAAAGGGGGAAAGGCCTGGACCACGGGAACCGGCGCAATAGTTCTGTTGATCAATCCGGACTGCAACAAAGGCTCACACCCTGGGATGTAGAGTCTGGCCGCAGCAGGACATGGACAGATAGATCCGTCCTGTCCATTCATGCTCTGCAACAGCAGGTCATGTGCAGCGCCGAGATAAGATGCGGATCCCATGTGACTTGCCTTCTGGGCCATTCCGCAGGCACAAAACATCACCAGAGGTGACAGTCACCCTCCTCATCTTCCTCTTTCTTATCTCTCATCCTCCCCAGCACACCCACCTCCATCTCCATCTGTGCAGCTTCCAACCCTCCCATGGTGTCTGGTGCCAGGGATCGACACGCTGCACACGTGAAACGGGTAAACATCCAGGTGGGCCAGAAGCTGGATGTCTCAGACGCCCGACACCCAAATAGGTTTCTGGGAACTCTGTTACAGAGCTGAGAGGCCAGGGAGTGCTTTTGTGGGCAGAGCAGGTAGCCCAAGCAGCAAGGAAGTGAGTGAGTCAAGTGTGTGTGCCCTGCGGTACATGTGATACAGTTATCTGTCTCCCCGCACTCGTTTCAGCTGCTGGGGTGCTCAGGCAGCTAACACCACCGCTAGGCACGATGTCTTGGAAAGCAAACAAAGAATGACACAGGAATACAAAAGGTTGAAATAGGCTTCAAGACTCCAGGACGAAGATCCTGGTCGTCGATATCGAATACAGCCCAGAGAGCTGGAAGCGATTCTCGACTGTGGCAGACGTTTCAGACGTTTTGGCACCTTGTCAAGGGAGATATGGAAAGAAACCAAGGCAGCGAATTATCTGGAAACCAGAGATATCACCGGTTTCACACCTTGGCGTGACGGAAGGGCTGGCCGGGGAGGTTCGCAGCGATGCGGCCCAGACGGGACCAGCCCGGGCGGAGCCACACATCCCGAGAACACATCGATCTGGCTCTTCTGTTTGCTGCAGCATAGGGACGATCGCCGGTGCCTCGTTCCTCGGGGGGGAGAAGGCAGACACAGCCGCTGGCTGAGGGGGGACGAGGAGGGGAGGGGCAGAGGGGCTGGAGGGAGGGTTAGGGCTAAACACGTGCGCCGGAGAAGGACGTCCGGCAGCCGGCGGGACGCAGTGCTGGGCCAATCAGCGACGGGATCGGCGGCGACGGGGCACGGGACGCGCGCACATGACCTGCAGCCGGCGAGAGGGAGGGTGTCCGGGCGGCGTCCTCCTCGGGGCTTCCGCCGTCAGGTGACGCTTCTGCGCCTCTGGTCGCTGCGCCGCGCCGCACGCCCGTCTCCTCTTCACGGCCTCGTCCCTCGCCACGTGAGCAGCCCGCCCTCCCTGCTCTGCTCGACTCTACAGTACTCGCTCCCTCGCCCTCTTCCATGATAAAACAACCGCCTCTTTTGCTCGTTCTCTTGATTCACTGAGTCTCCGTCCCAGGGGTCTGTCCTGTTTGTTCGTCGGCCGTCATCCCCTTTGGAGTCCGCAGGGTCTTGCCTCGACTCCCGTGACTTCGATAGCGACTCTATTGTTGCCCGTGGCAGGTGACTTGCTGTCAGGTGATAGATAGATCATCCAAGGTACGGCTCCATCTCGCGTTCACGCTCTCCCCGCCTTGCCCATCGCGTCCCCAGCAGCCTCCAGGCCTCCCAGCGCTGCAATGCCGTCGACGACGTGGATGCGCTGCGATCCCGCCGTGTGCCGGCCAGCCATGGCTGTCCGCTGCGATGCTGCTGCACCCTTTGCACTACGCCGCGGTCGCAAACCATCCTGGCGCATTCCTTGACCATCTTCGCTGTGTCCCCTCTGGAGCTCCCTGTCGCTGCCAATGCACATGGTGGTTCCTATACTGGACCGGAGCTCTCTGGCCTGCTCTAGGGAGTCGATATGTGCTTTCCGCGTCCGGTGCGACCGGGCCAGAGAACCAGCAGTATTTTGGGATGCGCGTCTTGTTCACTGGTTTGAGTCTCAGCTCTGACAAGGCTCCCAGTCTTCCCTTTTGCCATTCACTGATCTCCCCTGCTGTACATCTCCCGCCTGCCCTGGGGAGCAATTTACTCGCGGGGTAAGGCCAAAACTCACTTCGACGGCCGCTGTGAATCTTTTTCTCCGCACCGCACTCGTACTCACTCGCACGCACTTGCTGACCAGAAACAGCCACAACATAGGTGCAGCTCGAGATCGTAAGGTGCCCTCTAGCCGCAAGCAGCTCTCGCGTTAACGAGTTATCGAGTTCTAACAGGCAAGTTTTGCTCTGGCAGAGGTGGTCATGCGACGCGTGCTGACTGACGTTGTGAAGTAACGCAAAGAAACGTCATTCCCGCATCTCCGTCATGTCGGACCAGTCGCTTAATACCTCAGACAACAACGCTTCGAACAAGCGGAAGCGTGAGAGCACTGACAGTGCTGGCCCTGACTCCCAGCGCCTGGCACGCTCTTCGCACAGCAGCAATGGGAACATCCAGGGTCTGAGTGCGCCACAGGAGAACCAGTCTAACTTCGCCCATGCCCCCCTCGGGCCCTACGATGCTCATGGGCTCCCGAATACGACCTCGGAGCTGAGTCAAATCGACCAGCAGATCCTTCAGCATGTTGGACCTCAGAACGGCATCTCGGATGACAATGCCCTTACCGCTAAGGCTGCTCTGGCAGCCCATGCCCCCCAGAACAAGTATCCTCCGCCGCCGGAGACCACTTTCGACAGTTCTGGCAACCTCTCCCACGGCCTTACCTTTGGCGATGAAATGAACCAGACTACTATGGCACCTAACCATGGCCACAACTCAACTGCGGCTGCGGTTTACGCTGCCCGAGAGGCGCAGAGTATGAACCAGAAGCCGACAGTCGGCTCGCCCGAGTGGCATCAGATCCGAAAGAACAACCACAAGGAAGGTAGGATCGCACGTTTAGACCCCCATGTCGATGTCTCCTCTCTGACGTCTGCCAGTGGAACGTCGTCGTCGCGAGGCCATCAACGAGGGCATCAACCAGATCGCTCAGCTTGTCCCGAACTGTGACAAGAACAAGGGCGCCATTCTGCAGCGTGCCATCGAGTACATCTGCCAGCTGCACGAGGAAAAGAAGAGCATGACCGAGAGGTGGGAGCAGAGCAACATGACCACCACCCATGCTATCAACGAGATCAGTGCGCAGAACGCCAAGCTGAAGGCCGAGGTCAACCGCCGTGGTGACATCGCGCTGAAGTGGATTCAGCGTTGCCGCGACGCAGGCCTTGAATTCGACGACTACGACGACGAGAAGGAACTCGGTCAGCTTGAGGTCGACCACAGTCAGACCACCACCTGACTGTCCCGCACGTGATCCCAAAGTGCCCTAGTTTGAACTGGTCACGATTTCCTCCATCTCTTTTGCCGTGTGGCATTGTGTTTTCTACTATGGATCTCTGCTTTCTACCTGGTGGCTCTTGTTTTTTTTTTCTCCTTTCTAAGCGGTATGTGCTTGTGAACCTTTGATGATCACGCATGTGTTACGACTTGGTCCCTCGGGAAGTGAGACTCGGGCGTAACTATCATTCCCCGCCTCCCTTCGCGATTTGAACATCTCCCTTTTCACATCCCCTGTCCCCATTCTTGCTGCTAATACCGTCGCGTCGATGCCGTCATGTTGCATTATAGGCCTGAAGCTCCCTGGCCTAAGATTGCAGCTGCACAGCAGCCAAAAGCAGATGACCTTCGAGCTAGGTTGTTCATGTTTTCATCATAAGTTTGAGATTGATGGCATGCGTGTGGCTCTCTCTTCTTTTTTCCTTTTTTTTTTCATGTATCGAGTACGTACGGGACTGGCGAACTTGATTTGACGGCTGGGAGCAAATTGTCATTTTCGTTGAGCCTTGCGAGATTGCACGACGTGGTAGTTCTTATTCAATGGAAGCTCCGTTAATATTTCATCAGTCTTCCGTAACTACAGTAGATGGTGCTGCCAGACACCGTAGGACTTCTATACTGGTTAGTTTATAGCCAGGAGGATCTCACCCTTGCGAAGTACAGTAGATCACATGCGTAGTATATCTACCAACTGGAGGTTCTGGTGAACTTGCTTTTGCAAGTCTGGAGATCAAAGGATAGAACCACCTTCACCACCATCGAACCCGCGACTCCAGCCCCTGAAACCAAAAAAAAAAAAAAAAAAAAAAAAAAAAAAAAAAAAAAAAAAAAACTTCTTTTGCCGTGCGACGCTGACCCCAAAGCCAAGTTAGCCAGTCAGTTGGTTAGTTATTTCCTGCCAAATCTATATATCTCCTCTTACTTGATCTAGTCTTGGTAGGCCTAGCATTCCTTCACATCTCACACCCAAGCAAGGAACTGCATTAACTGCATTATTGATTTATGATATTTATTTATCTATATTGATAGCATGCCAAATTTGGCCCCTCCATCCATCTGTCCGGACAGACAGACAGACAGACAGACAGACCTCTTCATCATCTCTGTCTCTAGTAGATACTTAGATATCTAAGATAAGGTATTATTATCTCTCTCTCTGTTGCTGATACAAACCGAAAGAAAGAAAGAAAGAAGAAAACACCAGATCAGGACAGGAACCAAAACGAAACAAAACCAAGCTGATCAAATCAGATCCACGCTAGTAGATATGGGACCTGGTATGGAGATCCGGAGGGGGTACTGTACATGTACTGTTTGTACATGTACATACATACGCGATGATATTCGAGCTTTTTTTGTTCACTTCGTGATCACCGAGATATATCCATCCAATCCAATCCAATCCAATAAATGGATGGATGGGTATATATATATATATATATATATAATATGTGTGTCTGCTTATTATCTACCTAGGTACCTAGTATCATGATCATGTATGTGCATGTCTATATCTATCCATATATACATATATACATATATACTTCATACTTTCTTACTAACTAGTTAATAGGCAAACACCTCCTTCCACCGCGAATACACCACCCCCAACACCTCCCGCAGCTCGCCCACGGTCCCGTCCTCCTCCTCCTTCTTCTCGCCCCATTTTTCTCTCTGCCACCGCAGCTCGAAATCGAGCAACTTGCCGTCCAGCTCCGTCGCGTTGAATGTCTTCTTACCCTTACCATTACCCTTACCCCCGTTTGCAGCTGCCGTGTCTGTGCCTGTGGAGGGTATGGTCGAGGCCAAGTAATCGACAAAGATCCGCCACCGCGGGAGGTAGTACGACGAGACGAGCCCGCCCCAGCTCTTGGAGGCGTAGTCGCTGATCTGGCCCGTCGGGCCCCAGAGGGTGATCTGGTTGCGGGCGTTGTATTCGTAGAAGTCTGCTGTTGCGGTCTCATTCCTGCTGTTCCTGCTGCAGTTACTGGTCTTGGTGATGTGTGCGGTATTGGTGGTGTTATCAGGGCGAGCCCACGACCGCGCGGCCCTGATCCAGCTGGACAGGAGGAAGTGTTCGTTTGTGAGCAGGACGGAGTCCAGGGCCGAGAGGAGGTCCAAAAGCTTCTGGCCCCTGTTACGAACGGTGGCGCTGCTGGCGTTGCCGGATTGGTAGGTCGACACCAGGTCCGTGTACAGCGGGATGAAGGCGTTGGCGAGGACCTGCCGTGTGATATCGACCATGTCGTACTGGAAGGACGGGTCGGCCCAGAGGGACGGCTTCTTCTCGCTCGCGGCGTGATACATCAGGTTCCAGGCCCGGACGAGGTCGGATGGGTCGTAGCTGAGCGTCGTCGGGTGGTGGCCCGTTCGGTTGGTGAGGCCGGTGAGGGCCGGGGAGAGCTCGAGGATGGATTTCGACACGGCCGTGCCGGCGGCGAGATTGGTGTTGTTGTAGACCGTCGTGCGGAGGATGTCCCATGCGGCGTAGATCTCGTGGGGGATCTTTGGCGGCGATCTATTGCTACTGTTGCTGCTGCCGCCGCCGTTGTACCGGCTGGTGACCCAGTTGTAGAAGTATGTCTCGGTGTCGATGGGCGTCTTGGACCACGCCTGGTCGAGCAGGAGGTCGTAGACGATCTCGTTGCCCTCCTGCCCCTCCATCGTCAGGCCGAAGCCGACGAGTGAGCTGGACTTCGCCAGGGCTTCGATCGGGTTGACCGTCACGTTCATGATCTGGCCGTGCAGGCCCATGTTCCCGCCGTAGTCGTGCAGCTGGCACCAGATCCACGGCTTCCCGTAGTACGAGTTGGTCCGCTGCCACTGCGGCTGCGACTCGGAGAAGAGGTCGAGGATCAGCATGTCCCGGTCATCCTCGACGCCCGAGAGGTAGGCCTCGACGCGCTCGTCCGTCCAAAAGTCCGAGTTGCTGTAGAACAGCCAGCCCTGCATGAGCCAGACGGCCGCGGGGTCGGCGCTCTTGAGGCTCTTCCAGGTGCCGTAGGTCACGTTGCGCAGGTAGTCCAGGTCCCCCGAGAACGGGTCGTTCTCGTTGTACTGGTCCAGGGTGTAGATACTGGAGACGTTCCCGTACGCATCGATCTGCTTCGTGATGAAGCGCTTCTGCAGCTGCGTGAAGAGCGGGTCGAGCGGATCCAGGAAGGTCACATTCGTGTAGATACTCGGGAAACCCTCCCACTGCGAACCGTTCACCACCTTCGCATCGGGAAAGACGCGCGTGATAGCCCGCGGGACGAAGCCCGTGAAGGACGGCAGGACGGGCGTCATGCCCAGCTCGACCATGCGCCTGACAATCCGCTTCTGCAGCTCGAACTGGCCGTCGATCCAGGCGAAGGGCAGGGCGCTGCCGCCCCAGGAGCCCTGGATGTTGCCGAAGCGGTTCCAGGCCTGGAAGGCCGGCCCGCTGAGGAACGAGAGGATCTCGTCGTCGGCCAGGCCGATCTCGCGGAAGACGTCGACGAGGATCTTCTCGGCGCCAACCCAGGCCAGCGGCAGGTTGACGCCGCGGAGGGCCATCCAGTCGAGCTGGGCCTCCCAGTCCTCCCAGGACCAGAAGGCGGTGGTGTACGAGAAGGTCACTGTGCCGTCAGCAGAAGCATACTATCTATAGCTGAACAATAGGATACACACCCGTGTTGAAATGGTAGCGCCACGGCACGACGCTGGACCCCTTCAGGGGAGCAGACAACCGGGGCAGCTCTGCGGGCGCGAGATGCAGCCGGCTGCCGATGAACCAGTAGATATCGACGTGCGCGACCTCGCTCAGGTATCGATGGAGTCTGCCATAGTCAGCCATCACCTCCATCATACACAGATATCAATCTGATATCTTGGAAAGATGGAAGCATACCCACTCGCAAGCGCACTCACCGAATTGCCCCGCACCAGCACCGTCCCATCCGCACCCGTCTCGACCGTGTACTCGTCATTCCTCCTGAGTCCCCTTGGCTGCGTCGTCGTCGCGTTGACGAGCTCGAACGCGAAGCGGTCAACGTGATGCGGCAGCCGGCGCCTGACCAGGTTCCTGATGCCCTCGGTCGATGGCGTACAAGAACCTGCAGCAGCAGTGGCTGTAGAGACGGCCGCTACGACCGCCCACGCGAGGAGGTTGAAGACGCGCATGGTTGCGGTCGACTTGCCGCACCTGGACCCAGGTCTCTCAGACCTTACTTAACCCTAGCTAGGTAGGTGTCAGTTAGAGAAGGACAGACAGAACTGGAGCTGAGCAAGGACTTATGGATATATAGACAAAGCACCCCCTCGGGATGCCGCCGCACCCTGCGCCGTCCGTCCGGACGCTAGGGCTCATCGTCGACCGGGCTCGACCATCCCGACGCTCTAATTAGCGCTTGCTGATGCCGATAACGGCGGTGCATGATCATCTCCTCCTGGTAGACAAACCGCGTCCGGGGAGATGTTGGAGGCACGTGGCAGAGCGCGTGGGCGGGAGTCGCCGCCGCTCCGCTGTGGAAAGGGAAAACCAAGATGTCGCTTTTCATATACACGGTGGGCACACCCGGAACTATCCATATGAGATATATATCTCAAAGATTTCAGGTATCTCTTTAATTTTTTTTTGGGACGTCTAAGTGGAGAATACATGGCACATAAATACAGGCGCGTAAGAGTTCTCGAGAAAAAGGGTGAAGTGCACGTATATTTACATCAACGAGAAAAAACACCTCGTACATAGCAGATAATGCGGCTCTGAACTTCTTTTCCTTTTTCTAATAATCGCAAAAGAAAGACAGAACCGGAGAAAACTTTTTTCTTTTTGAAAAAAAAGTAAAAGGTCTCCCAAATCAGAGCGCTGAAGGGACCGCTCCGCTCTGCCGTGGAAAGAAAGTGGAAGACCAACAAGAAAAGAATGCACTCAAGCAAATGCTAGAATATTAATATACATACAGTACATACTTCCTCCTCACACATCACATCCTGACAATTATTCCCGGACAGATTTGACATCCAATCCATCAATCACATCCACATCGCCATCACAACCATCTTTCTTCAGTTCAGAAATTCTCCCCCGCCGTGTGCGTCACCCCCGACCCAACGCTCACCCCATTCACCGTGATCACCTTGCCCGTCTTGCTCGTGATCCGCACGTCCACGACGCTGGTCCCGAAGCCGCCCTCCTTGTTGAAGAAGTTGTACTGCTCGCGCTGCGTCGCCTGCCACGTGTTACCGCCGTCGGTGCTGACCTCGAGCTTGGCGACGGGCACGTTGGCGTTGACGACCTGCATGCTGAACCAGTAGGGGGAGGCGCCGTCCTTGTTCTTGAGGACGATGGGCGAGGTGATGTCGCAGGGCACGAAGGTGTAGGAGATGTCGAGCAGGCCCGTGGCCAGCGGGGAGAGGGCGGCGAAGGCCTCCTGGAAGAGGTCGAAGTGGCCCACGTTGCACGAGGGGCATTGGTCCACGATCTAGATATTTCATCTAGATTAGTAGCTGTTTAAGAGATAAGAAAGAGAGGGGATATCTACCATGGTCTTGATCGACACGCCGCCCGGGCCCTGGATGGACAGGCATGCGCCGCAGTTGGACGCATCGTCCCAGGCCGACACCGACAGCGCGGACCCGAAGATCCCCGCCGGCAGCGTGTAGCCGTCGAACGAGCACGTCCCCTTGGCGACGTTGCCCTCGTAGTACGTCGCCTGCCCGGAGCTGGTGGCACTGAGGCTGGCGGAGGCGGAGGCGGAGGCAGAGAAGCCCACGTCGGGAGAACGAGCGGTGATGTTGACACTGGTCAACAGCGGGAGAGGGCTGGCGGAGACGACGGCCGCCGCGGTGGTGAGTCCGAGGAGGGAGAGACGGTGGTTGAACTTCATGGTTGCGACAGGGTTCAGCGCGATTTGGTATGATATGGGATTGTATGGTCGATCAGTCACGGCGAGTCAAGGAATGGATGTATGCACGGTACGTATGTGCTCGTCTCAGTTGGGAGTGAACGACGGACTCAGATCCTGAAAATGAATGGACAGGATACTTGGGACCTGGACTGCAGGTAGAGAACGACAGACTCCTCTCTTCTGGTAATAATCGCCTATGGTTTGTGATCAAAGGAACGACAAGCAGGCAGGCAGACAGAAAGGACCGACACGGTGCGCAAGACCCAAGTCCAATGCACCGACTCCAGAAACGAAGGAAAGGCCCTGCTGGAATATATCTCGGGGACAGAGAGAGACAGATCAGCCTGCGGTCCCAAACCGACGAGAGATGGACAGTAGATATACTGCGTAGGGAAAGGAGATAGGGAGAGCAAGTCCATGACGAACTGAGCACTGCGTGCTCCGTGCATTCCATTCAATTATGAGTATCTGCCGTTAGTTCGAGAAGTAGCCATCATTGAAGTTAAACTTAAGGAAAACCAGGAGACTCCCGCCACACGCAGAACGCCGTAGACGGCCATCTGAGACCGTTCTAACGGAAAGGAGATGTTGCAGTCCAGTAGCAAGCTGGGCAGAGGCGGCTGTGTCGTTGAGCGGTCGAGCTGGGCACCGCATGGTCGAGAATAGATCGCTCGATGGGGCGCCGGGGTAGCGCCCTGGCCCTGGGCTTTAGCCCGTCCCGTTCTGGCCATGTCCACGACATCAGGGGCACGACCAACTGCCGTGTCGGCGTCATCTCCGCAGTCCGGAGCATACACGCGCTCCGTACGTCGGTTCTCTAGCCTTGGACGGAAGGCATCGATGCCATCCAGATCCATCTTGCGTCGCCTGACGCGCAGGATGCTAGAGTTAGCGTCCAGCTGCTCGATCTTCGTAGCTCCAGACCGCCTTGGCGCAACCCCCCTAACGGAAGTATACAAGTGTACACAACACCGACACTCGGAGAACGCCGACCTCTGCCAACGATCAGCAGACCGAAAATACGCAGCAGTGCATTATTATCTATCTCGTAGCGGAGAGCAGAAAAGAAAAAAAAAAGGCGTAGAACACGGACCAAGGTGGGCAAGACCAAGCGTCACAAGATGCAAAAATATGTATGCTCAGTTCCATATGCGAAGTACCGCAGCTCTGACAATTCCCACCGGACAAGAAGCACAATGGACACCAAAAAAGCATCTGGAATGAGTAACAAGAAGCAACCAGGTCAAAAAGAAAGGGGAACAACCTAAGAATCCCACATCACCTCGCTCAACCGCAACAACGCATCCCCACTGTGCTTCTTCGCCGCCATAAAGTCCTCCCGGTTCTCCTGCCCCCGCGGCCCCTTCAGGATCTCCGAGAAGCACAGCTCGATGAGCACCTTGAGCTCGTCGTACGTGAACGGCTCGCCGTTGCCCGCGGCCAGCGCCTTGCTGCCCTGCGCGGCGAACAGCTCCTTCTCCTCCTTGGCGTACTCGAGCGCCTTGTCCGCGCCCTCGAGGAACCAGTCCAGGAACTTGGCACTGCGCGGCAGGGCGACGACCTCGTGGGGCCGCTCGGGTTCTCCCTTCTTTCCGCCCTCCGGCCGGGTCGGATCGATGATGATGTTCTTCAGGTTCTGCTGCAGGACCAGGACATCGAGCTGCAGTTTCAGGGCGCCGTTGTTGTTCATGGCGCCGATGTAGCGCGTACACGAGACGAAGACCTTGTCGATGAACCGGGCGAGCCCGGAGGTGATGAACCAGCGCTCCTTCGGACCGAGGTAGGCCGAGATGTTGGTGTCGAAGGCGATCAGGTCGTTATTCAGTTCTAGCACAGACGGAGAAGGGGCTGTGGGCTGGTTCGAGATGATATAAGGCCAGTTGGTGTTCGCGTTGGCCGAGGAGGTGGTGGGGTTCGAGGTTCGGTGTTCTTTAGGAGGGTTGTTCGGACCGGCCATGGTCTTCGTCAACATGTGGATCACTCCACAGCGGATGTCGATGTGCAGGGTAAGAAGGGCGGTCGTGGCAAGATCGCGGAGCGACTGGAGGGTCGTGTCAAAGGGCACAGCCGTCTCCTGGTTCAGCGGCAGATACACGGGTTGGCTGATGCTGTCGCGTTTCGGTTTCATCGCCGTTATGAGTGTCCATCGACGGCCTTGGGGCACTTGTCCTGACGCTGGACGCGAAGAGTCGCCCTGAGTGTACGTGACGTGTCGCAGCTTCGAGAGATGGCTGGCGAGCCATTGCTGTGAACTGTCAGATTGCATCTTCACCTCTACGACCGTGGACCTGGGCTCACCATGCTGTTGTAAAGCATCGACAGCGCAACAACCGTCTTGGGATCAGATACGATGTCGTACGGCTCCAGGGGATTTTCGTTGGTTCGCTTGATGAGGAGATCGACTTCCTGCTCCTGTTAGCCATATCCGAGACACTGTCAATTGTCATAGTTACCTTGTCTATAAGCTCCTGTTTCCTGTCTCCAGGATTTCTCCAAAGCTCCGTAACCGTCTCATGGATCTCTCCCGATTCGGCAAACGCCGCAGCTGCCTTGAGTCGAACAGCTCCAGGATGTTGCGGCGACGTCCTAGTCACCAGGGCTAGATGGAGTCAGCACAACTAGACGTCTTTGTTTGCAAGTAGGAAATCCTCACATTTGTACCAGCCGCAGCACTTGTCGTAATATGTCACAATCTGGTTGATAATGAGCTGCGTAAACATCTGGTCATGCGGGATGTTGTCCAACATTTTACTGAACGCCTTCACGAGCTTCATGAAACTGACAGTGCCCTGAATGTACATGTAAGCAACAATGTCGAAACAGCTACCGGGAAGGGATCTGCAAGGGATCTACCCACCTTGAAGATCGGTCTCGGAGAAACAGTCCTCCATTGCGGCTCTTCGGTAAACGCGTCGACGGCGATGAAGCTCAAGGTGCAGAGATCGGTGACCGCTTCATCTAGCTGAGGTAGGAAGACATTGATCATGAAATCATCCAGGAAGGAGGTCAAAGTGCTCAAGACGATGTCGGAGTCGACGGGGACGATGTCCTTGAGCCGCTGTATGAAAGACAGTGACGGCGGGAGCAGAATGCTCATGTTGAACACATTCGGCTCTATCAGAAGCTTATGGCCGGTACCCGAGTGTCCTTGCCTCGACCTCGAAGGGTCGCTGGCGGGATTCTTTTGCTTGGACTTGGTGACCAGGCCCGGCACGGAGGCCTTCAATATCTCCTCCAGATCTTCCTGCTCGGTCTTCAGCTCAGACTTCTGATCGACCTCTGCGAGTCTGAACATCTTCTGTATAGAAACATTAGCTTCGTCCATGAATCCGCACAGGAGGGTTGTCTCCGCATACCCTGTTTCTGTCTCTCTGGTTGGAGAAGTTGCGCCTCCCCTCGGTCTCTACATGCATCGGTCTGAAGGAGGATTCGCCATCTGTTGCTAGGTAGTCATGCAAGAGGGAGCGAATCTCGCTCTGGTAGAGCTTCCACAACTCCTTGAAGCCCCCAGTCAAAGAGGACTTGGGGATTCCCTCCCGTTCAACAATGCCCGAGACGACGTCATGAACAACGCGATGACCCTCCGCGATCGCCTCGAATTTGGCATACAAGGTGTGCAGGAACTCTGACAGGACCTGGCCGCGTGTCTCATCCACCCCGATCGACGGAATATCCCTGCAGTCGTTAGAAGAGAAGCCGCGCGGCAGGTTCGGATAGCGCACGTCGACCTCCGAGTTCGTCTTGTCGACGACGGAAAAGAGCTCGACTGGCAACCGCTGTTCGATGCGATCGACGGCAACGTCCAGATGGCCCATCTTGTTCAGCGCTTCGAGGATTAGGTGGATGTAGTAAAACGTGTCGGCCTCCGGGTTCCGCGAGGCATCTTCGACCATGGGCGAGGACGTGTCCAACTTCGCCAGGAAGGCGTAGACAGGCTTCTCCCAGGTCGCGACGCTATTCCACTTGGCACCCGCACCGTCTTCTGCCCCCTCAGTCACCGGGGGCTTCCATCGATCTTGGCAGTAGGGCGACTTGAGGTACAGATGGTCATGCAGCTCTTCGATCAAAATGTCTGTCAGGGATGTCTCCTGGTTGCTGAAATACACACGAAGGTCTGCGAGAGCGCCGAGGTTCTCGAGCTCTGTCCTGCGGAGGAGTCGAAAAGCGTGCTGGAGCGTTTCGACCGCGGAGAGGAACCGCTTGTCGGATATCTGTGCTTCCAGCTTCTCGGGAAGAGACTGGATCTCCTGGATCTGGCTGAATAACTGCAGGAGATCATCGTACTTCTGGGACGACGTCGCCAGTCCTTTCAACTCTGGCTTCGTCGAGAGCAGTCCTGCCTTTGCGTCCTCGAGAGAATCCCTCAGCGCCCGTATGCGGTTCTGCGAGCTCTGTATGCTGGATTGGATTTTGTGGTATGTTCCGATGGAGCTGTTGAATCCCTGGTGGTGTTCTTAGAGAAGACTCTTAGCACACATCCCCTTCCATAGCAGAAGAAAGAGAAATGATCGCAACCCACCATTGACGATGGACTTTAGCGTCCTCTGAATCTGGTTGTACGTGTTCAGAAATTCCGGCTCCCGATCCGCCTTGCCCAGTGTGCTCGAGTCCATCAATTGCAAGGCGACTTGCACGGGAATACAGTTGTCGGGGACCATGAAGTCCCAGTCACGCTGGATCGACCGCAGGACATCTGCAACGAGACCGGAAAACGTCAGCAATCTCAACAAGTCTCTCAATCAAAAGAGGCGAAGCTAAATGCAGTACCTTCAATCGCCTGCGGTCCCCGAGCACCCCTCCGAGCACTGCTCGCTGTATCCGAGCGACCTCTGCCGCCCGTCCTGCTAGTATAACCACCGGTATCGTCGCGCTGCGTCCGCCATCCATCCCTCGACCGCGACGGCGACGTCAACGACGACGGCTGCTGTGACTCGTCGGCGTAAAATCCACCATACCCGCCGGGGCGGCGCTCTCGTCCGGCACCGCCTGCGCTGTAACCGTTCACGCCCAAACTGTCGCCGCCATTGCTGTATCCTCCCCCGTCGTTGTTGCGGTCGGAGCGGCTGGCGTCGGAGTAAGCGGTGTACATGCCAAATTCACGAACTTCTGGAAATGATAGAAGGTAACGATCTATCGAGTGAGGGTGTTCGCCGCTGCGGTTCGGGTGAAGTGGGTTTCGGGGATAATGATAGGTGTGATCGCTGCGGTGGAAGTCGTGTCGTCGGACATGCGGGGGAGAACAGTGAGCATTCTCGTGCCTCCCGGGGTCCCAGTGCTGCTTTTCCGTCCGGGTTTTCAGATGGCAGTTCTGTTATGGTTGCATATGCTTTTCATTCCTGCAAAAAGGCAACCTGGACGTGGGAAAGTCGTTGGCGTACAAGTTGTCCATGAAGCAACGGTATCCTTAGGCACGGCAGGGGAGCCACACGCTGCCTTGGCCCGGCCTCCTTCCCCACACGAGCTCCGGGTATGTTACTAGCTAACGGAAACCGTGGACAGGCAATAGGTAGGCAGAACTAATAGAAGGAACGCCCTCAACATGAGAAGCTATCGACATTGCTTGTGCAAGCTCCCTCGTTTCTTTTTAACACACCGATGAACCCAGCACAATTCCTTCCCCGAGAATGACGGCAAAGCGACCGCTGGACGATGGCGAGGTTCCGCAGGCAAAACGAGTGGATATGGTAACTTTTGCGAGCCAATGAATCCGTACAAGCTCTCTTACTAATATTCCGCCCCAGCGAAACTGGGAGGGCATCATCGCAAAGCATCTTATGATTGATGAAACACGCCCACTTGACAAAGAGCATCAGCAAAACATAATGCAGCTCTTTGAACCAGAGCAAATATCCTTCAACAGCAAGAAACGTGTTATCGGAAATTCTGACGGACTTAAAAACACTCGAGAAACTTGACAACGTCAGTCGATCTCTAGGTGAGTCTGCTGTCTCGTGGGAATCCAACCTGAGTGAATCCAACAAAGTGGATAGACGACCTCAGGAAATCCTATGATGAACACCTGAAATCCTGCGACAAGTCTCATAATGACCTCAAGGAGAGTTGTACCACATCTCATGAACGTCACGATTCTGCAATTTCAAAGTTATGCGGTGAACTGGAAGCTCTAAAGAAGTGGAAATTCTGTATACGTTGTGATACATTGTATGAATGGATCAAATATGGACACGCAGAGACTCGAAATGAGCTAGCTCATGGCGGAGACATCAAAAACGACATCGAGCTTCTCCAGCACGTGAGGGAGAAGAATCCTGGACACATCAAGGAACTTGAGGAGGCTTTTCTAAAGGGATATGACCTTTCCGCAAATGATTGTGCAAGCGAACTTGAAGGTGCTCCTGATGTGATCATTGACGCTCAAAATATGCGTGCCAATGTGACAGTTTTGAGAAGCTGGCAGAAGAAAAAACAGAAAAGCCGTTAGGGGCCAGATTCTTGACTTAATACAACAAATAATGGAAGCATGGCAAGACGCATCAAAGACAGGAACCAAGGTTGACGAAGGAGGACAAATGACTTTGTTATGGGATGACGCTCCTACTTTGTTTAATAAGGGAGTCGGCAAAGGAATATGCTTGATCAACAACTGTCTCCTACTTTTGTTTCTTGGAAGGAGCTGGATATTATTATTTAACATTCTTAATGTTTCGTTCTTTCAGGTGCACGTATTGACTCGGGAGCGCCACTCTCTCGGAGACCACGCCGCATCTACAGCTTCTAGAGTACGACGGTTTTCTACTATAAAAGTGAAATTTTGATTTTTGGAGAGTTAGGCGACATGAAGAGTGCGAGTGCATTCCGGTGTATCTATTTTCTATACCCAAGACCGTAACATCGCAAGGTCCATCACCTATGTACCGATGCCCGGATCTACAATGAAGCAGTGTCTAGATGGGCTGAGTCTCTTTCCTCAGCCAGTTCCTGGTCAACTCATCGTTCTCGAAGAAATGATGGGTCTTATCCCACACTTCTGCGTGGTAGTCGTTCACCCACTTTCTCTCTGCCTCTGTCAGGAGAGACGGTTCGATCAGGTTACGACCCAGGGGCGTCATGGTGAGGTGCTCGAAACCCAGCGACGGCTTGTCGCCAAATTTATGGGGCGTCTGGACCTCGCGACACACGATGATGTCTAACAGACAGGTCAGCCTGGCCCAGCTAACGTCAGGTCGGGAAGAAGCTTACTCTCGATACGGATACCGAATTTTCCATCCTCGTAGTACCCGGGTTCTAGATCTATCAGCAGCCGTGCAATCCCTAGGGAGAAGTATTCCTTACCGTCAGAGATGACATTTCCAGGTGAGAGAGAAACCTCAGAGTACTGGGGGCGGGTGCCGACGCCGATCGGTCCCTCGTGGACGTTCTAAGAAAATGGTTAGTCCATGACCACACGTAGATCAGCGGCAGGCTCATCTCATTACCAGATAGGAGCCGACACCGTGGCCGGTTCCATGGAGATAGTCAAGGCCCTCCTTCCAGAGATGCTGTCGTGCGAAAGCGTCGAGCGCAAAGCCGCTGGTCCCCTTGGGGAAGACAGCGGTGTCCAGAGCGATCAGGCCCTTGAGCACGAGGGTAAAGGCCTTCTTCTCAAACTCGGTAGGCGTCCCGAAATGGTGCGTCCGGGTCGTGTCGGTGGTTCCATCCAGGTACTGCGCACCGGAGTCGCAGAGATAGATGGCATTGGGATCGATGATCGAACAGCTGCCTTTCTCCGGCTTGTAGTGGATGATTGCCGCGTTGGGGCCCGTGGACGAGATCGTGTCAAAGGACAGGCCGACGAAGTTTTCGTGCTTTGACCGGATCTGCTCTAGCTTGGTCGCAGCATCGACTTCGTCGATCTTGGACTGCTTGTTAACCAACTCATTCTCGAGCCAGGCGAAGTACTCGCTCAAGGCGGCGCCATCACGGATGTGGCACGCTCTCATGCCCGCCAGCTCCGTCTCGTTTTTGATGGCCTTGGCATCCGCGATCGGACTGCGAGCCTCCTCGACCTGTTCCTCACCGCCCAAGCTGAGACTCAGGGCCCAGGACGCTTGCTTGGAGATGAGGAATTTCATGGGCACGCCCGACTCCGTGGTGGCGGGTCCAGCGCTGCTCAACGCCTGCGCATCCGCAAATATGGAGTCGTAGGGCTTGATGGTTACATCGTTGCCGAGCTGGGCCTTCGCCTCGGGGGTTAACTTGTCCTCGTCGATGTACAGATCAACGGTGGTCGGGGTGACGATTGCGTAGGCAAAGAACACGGGATTGTAAGGGATGCTGTGAAAACTGTCAGCAGGCCCACCATCTACCCGCCTCGACAGTGCTGTCCTTACTCGCTGCCTCTGAGGTTGAACAGCCATGCAATCTCATCGAGCATGGCTGGATGCAAAAGGTCAGCGCGCCCGCCTCGTAGCCAAACAGATGGATCGACAGAGCCTACATATGATGAACCCAGCCCTCTTCTTTGCCTGCAGCTCTTTCCGCAACTCGCTGATCTTCTCCTGGAAGGGCTTTCCGGCGTACTCGACGGGATGGACCTTGACCTTTTCGTTGGGACGGGGCGGACGGTCCTTGCCCCAGACCAGATCCACCAGGTTCTGCTTCACGGCCACCAGCGACGCGCCGGCTTTGCTGAGGGTCTCGGAGAGCTTACGCGCGCTTGCTGTCTGAGTTCAGCGTCGTTTCCTTTTTCCAATGTCCCGCGTGAGAGAGGAAGTGGCTGCACTCACCGGCTGTGATGGTCGTCGGATCGACCCCGACGACCTTTCCGCCCTCTGCTTGCTCCGTGGTCCTAATCACTACAGCTCAGCGTCCTAGTCTTGCCGTGGAGTTGTGTACCGTATCACCGCGGGGCCGTACCATTCCTGCCATGTCGGGACACCTTCCATCCCTCGCTTCAGCAGCTGCCAATTGCTGTCGAGCTGCTTCGAGGCCTGATTGAAGTAGCGTCCGTCGGTGGACAGGGCCGCCTTGTCCATGGAGACGATGGCGGTGCCCGCGGAGCCCGTGAAGCCCGAGATGAACGCTGCGCTCAACGGTGAGTACGGGGCGTACGAAGACGTGGACGGCAGGTTCTAACCTCGACGGGCATCGCAGGGCGCAATGTACTCGGACTGGTGGCTATCTTCTGAGGGGATGACTTGAAGCGGAATGAGAACGTGTCCTGCATACAGGGCCTCAACAGGCATGGGCTATCTGATCAATCATACTATATACATCGACCTTGTGCTTGCGCATGAGCTCCCTCAGCCGCGCAAGGCGCTCTGAGGTGTCCACAGTCTCCATGTCAGCGGCGCACAGGCGGACAGCGCAGGAAAAGAAGTGTGATGGCTGGTGGGGCGGGTAACGGCAGTGTGGCAGGCGGGATGTCCAGGACAGGAGGAGGGGAGGGCGAAAGAGGAGCATGGACCAGCGAGGCCGGGGAAGAGGGAATGGCAGGGAGCAAGAAAGAGAATGCCCAGGTCCGCGCAAGCACCAGGATCCCGGGGATGGAAGAAGGTCACACAGCAGAGGGCCAGAATCGGGGGCGGGGAAGAGGGAGATCGCGTGCGCTGGTGCTGGAGAGCAGACGCGGCGTGCGGTCAGAGGGCCGTCGGGCGGCGTGCCGGGCAGCTGGCGGTGCCGGGGCTGTCCACCGGGGCGGTTCGGGCAGCAGCAGCAGCGGGGATGCCGGGCGTTAGGGCTCAGCCCCGCCGGCGCAGAGGCAGCGGCATCGCGGACCGCAGTCCCGTGACCCGCGACGACGTGCTTTGTCTGTCCAGATCCACCGGACAAAAGCAGACAAGAGCAGCAGCAGAGATGAACGGCCTGCACGATGGCCGCGCGCACCCGTCGCCCAGGTCACATGCCTGTGCCCGCCCGTGACTTCTTCATCCGCCCCTCCCGCTCCCTCCTCTCTCCCCTCCGCCACCGCCTTCCTCTCTCTCGCTAGCGCCCCTCCACGTGACAGCCCCCCTTGGCCGCCGCTCTCCATCTATATCAGACGTCCCGCCCAGGGACCAGCATGCACTCGGCCATGTCTGCCGGCCTGCCTGCCCTGGCCGACGATCCTCAGCAGCTCGTCGCCGATGCAAAGACTGTGGGTGTTGCCCCGTCTGTCTCCTGCAAGAAACAGCCCGCTGACCGTCTCCCAGCTCGTGGCGCAGCTCTACGACCCGGCCAACCAGCGCAACCCCGCCAAAGTCAAGGCCATCCAGGAGCATCTGCAGCTGCTGCAGAAGAGCCCGCACGCATGGCTGATCGCCGACGCCCTGCTGTCCAGCGACAGCACGGACGCGAGGTTCTTCGGGGCCCTCACCTTCACCGTCAAGATCAACCATGATTGGTGGGTGGCTCTTATATCCGCCGCAGATATAACTTGTATAGATCTTCCGGCTAACCCCCAGAGCAGGTCGCAGCTGAACGAGGGCGAGGTCCGCGAGCTGCTCGCGCGCCTCATCAATTACTTTGTCCTGCTCGTCAACCGCGGCGAGAAGCCGCTGGTCATCCGCAAGCTGGCCTCCAGTCTGGTGGCCGTTTTCCTCAAGCCCAACGATTTCTGGACCCGTCCCCTGAGGAACCTGGCCGTGTCCCTCGCGAACGGGAGCCATGTCCCCCAGGAGCAGTCGCAGGTGGTCGACTTCCAGAATGCCGCCCTCCCGGCTCTCAACGACGCGCAGATCGTCGCGCTGCTGTATTTCTCCACGACGCTCGCCGAGGAAGCGGTCAAATGGAGCTCCGAGGCACGTCGCAGGTAAGCCGTCGCTCTCACCGTGCTGCGCGCCCATGACGCGTCTCTAACGCGCTCCAGTGGCCACGACCATCCCCTGGTGCAGAACATCATGGATGGATTCTTCCTCGCAGAGTTCGTCCTGAGACATCTCATCCAGCAAGAGGCGTCCGGTAACCCGGTCTCCGATGAGGGACCAGGGGCTGAGGCGATCAATTCGTATAATGTGAGTTCGTCCATGCGCTGGCACTTCTTTCCCCGTCCGTGCAGCCAAGCTGATGAGACAAGTCCTGGCTCAACGTCCGCGGAGCGATCCCCTTAGCCGAACCGATTCCGGCGTCCCAGCTGGCTTCTCCCACAAGCTGCGTCATACAGAGCCTGAGGGTTCCCAGTCTCGCCAAGAAAGCTTCGGAGGTGTTGTCCGAGACTCTAGTAACACGGGAGAGCATCTTCAGCCCGGAGCACCAGAGTTCTATTCTGGAATATATTGTCAGTGACGTCGGCACCGCCCACGTCGTGGCACTCCTCCAGTCCGACTACGATGACGAGCACATGGTTTTCCTGGACCTGCTCTTGGCCTACTCCAACTTAAAGCAAACAGATCTGCTCATGGGGCAGCTGACTCCGCAGCACGAGAACGTGCTGACGTTCCTTCATACCCTCTTCCATGGCCCTGGCTACGCAGCGGTCGACGATAAGGCATGTGTCTACGTCCTGGAATGGTGGACTGAAGCTGCAGACAATATTCAGGAGATGTTCATGAATACCACGGATCCCTCGTCCCTGGAACGCGCCAAGCAGAACCTCGCTCGCGTCGTCCTCGACTCGTTCGCGAAGCTCACGTACCCGGACCCAGAGACGCTGAAGAGTTGGAACGATGAAGACCGAAGCGAGTTCACTTCTTTTCGCAGGGACGTCTGCGACTTCTTGTCAGCAGTCTACCCCATGCTGGGCGTCGAACTCGTCCAGGTGTTCCAGGAGCGTGCGAAGTCGTCGTTGGAGAACCAGGACTGGAAGACCTTTGAAGCAGCGATATTCTGTCTTGCGGAGCTCTCAGAGGCCGTCGACGAGAACCAGCATGCCGACGAGTGCCTAAACGCCATCTTCTTCACTCCAGAGTTTGCCTCCCTGTGCGCCGGAAAGGACATGCATACCACCCCAAAGGCTCGCCAGACGCTTGTGGAGATGCTGGGGAAATACCAGTCGTTCTTCGAACGCACCCGGGCGTTGCTTCCCCGTGTGCTGACTTTCTTGTTCGCCTCTCTCAACGTCCCATCGTGTGCTCCGGCAGCGTCCAAATCCATCTCCCACCTCTGCAAGTCGTGCCGTTCCGCGCTCACCGCGGAGCTTCCCGCGTTCCTGACCCAGTTCGACCAGCTCCGGATGAACTATAGTCACACAGCCACCGGGCAGACCTTGGAGCGGGTCCTGGAGGGCATCGCTGCCATCATCCAGACCTTACCAGCGGACGAAGACAAGGCAGGGTGCCTCGAGCGGATCGTGCGCTTCTTCCATGAGCAGGCGCAGGCAGCCAGGGCGGAAGCGAGCCGCGGCGAGATTGAGACCGCCCGCGATCACGGCCAGTTGGTCCTGCGCTGTCTCGCAAGCATCGGAAAGGGCCTTCGTGCGGATGGAGAAGCGGTCGTCGATCTGGAAGGCAACCTGAGTGATCCGTACGCTCCGACATTCTGGAACGCTGGCAAGGGCGCCGTCACGCAGAACATGATCATGCAGTGCATGCAGCTGCTCATCAACGACTTCCCCATCGACGTCACCATCGTCGAGGCCGCATGTGATATTCTCAAGGCTGGCTATACCGAGAAGACGGGCCCGTACGTGTTTCCTCCGGCCATGACCGTCGATTTCGTCAAGAGCATCCCCCTCGGCGCTCCGGGGACCGACATGGTCATGGGAACGGCGTCCGCGTTTCTCGCCTCCCATGGCGCTCACCCGGAGCGGATCAGCAACGAGGTCGTCGCGCTTATCATCCACGTCTACGAGACGTTCCGTTTCATCCAAAACCCGCAGACCGGCGACCCGGAGATCGTCCACAGCGGCATCGACTTCCTCACTCGGCTATTACCGAAATACCACAAGATTCTCTTTTCTCTTACCTCTCCCCCTCCGGAGCCATCTGGCGGCGAAACAACCGGAGACCAGCGCCCTGCGGTCCTGCCCTACTTAGTCCACTTCACGCTCCTCGCCCTCCATGGCCGCGACCCGCTCCCTCTCCGCTCCGCCTCGCAGTTCTGGACCGCATTCCTGAACCTCGCCGCAGACACCGGCCGCCCGGACCCGGACCCCGACGCGGACCCCGACAAACGCCACCCCGTCCAGGACGCCATCCACGAATGCCTCGCGCCGCTCTGCCACGTCCTGATCCACCAGATCGCGGGCAACTGCGCGCGCTCGGACCTCGACCACCTCAGCGAGGTGCTGAAGAAGGTCGTCTTCAGGCACCAGGGCCTCGCGCGGCCGTACTTCCACAGCGCGCTGTGCAGTCTAGACGCTTCCGTCGCGGACCAGAGCCGCCAGCTTCCGCCCAAGGCGGAGAGGGAGCGGTTCCTGGCGATGGTGCTTGCGGCGAGGGGATCCAGGCAGACGAATCAGCTGGTGCGATCCTTCTGGTTGAGGTGTCGCGGGGCGGGTTTTGAGTATACAGAGTAGTCCGTGAGCGGACCAGCGTCTGGCAGACCACTCTGTGCACTAAGGAAGCCATGGATGAGTGGATGGATGGACGTCGGGGGAGACTCCCTGGTGCAAATGATGACATGACTTCCCCTCCGCCTCCATTCACTCCAATCTGCTTCCCCATACTCTTCTTGTTTTTGTTTCTTTGAAGAGCGCTGGGTGCCCAGAGGTACCAGCTGTGAAACTGATTCTTTGATTCGATTTGATATGAATTTTTGAATTGTTTCTCTCATGACAGAAGACGAAATGCAATGACAGAGAGGTTATTTTACCTTGATTGGTCCTCATCTTGTAGCCTCTAGCCAGCTACTTAATCTATCGTAGCACCTAACCTACCGGTACTCAGGTAGTAACTCAGGTACCTCCGTATTCCAGACTAACTTTAGCGGATCGAATTGATTGATCACCTGCATGGATCCAGTAGCATGTAATATAGTGTAGCATACAGTACAGACTTTGTTCCTAAGTGAGACGATCGATGAACGAATTCTTGGTGTCTTATGTTATGAGCATCATGTTGGTGGTTCCGTAGTTTCATTGCAATATTCTACCCAGGTACCAGAGAGTCCCAGGGAATCCCAAGGAAAATGGGTTATAGAGTCACGGGTTTGAGGCCCCTTAGAGCTAATTCAATTAGGTCTCTGGATACGTGTCACGATCTGCTCATGACGTCCCTGACGTTATGTGTTGACTGTACCTGGAGGCTGGCAGGGCGCGGTCCGACCAAGTGTCCTGAACGAGTTAGCGCGCCCGAAGTGGACAGCAAGCACACTTCCCGTGTCTTCCACCTCCGACTCTCCCTGTTCCTCCCCAGACGGCCATCTCCTTTCCTTCTTCTCACTCTCCGCTTCTTTTTCTTTTTTAGTCCTTCCCTCGCTCCTTTAGCTGGTTTGTAATCCAGCTTTATTTCTTCTTCTTTTTCCCCCATTGAATGAACCTGGGAAGTGGACCGTCACGATGAGCGGATGTAAGTGCTGCACGCGATCGCCAAATCGCGCAATCCAAAGCTTGCCCTGCGAAAAATAAAAATCTCTTGAGATGCTGACGAGGACAGTACGTTTTCTCGACTTAATTAAGCCATTTACGCCCCTCCTGCCGGAGGTGGCTTCGCCGGAAACCAAGGTGCCGTTCAACCAGAAGCTGATGTGGACGGGCGTACGTTCCTCCCTCCCCCCTGGAGACAGCACCGGTCGCGAAGACACCGTTCGAAAAACTGATTGTCCTGCGCGCAGTTGACCTTGTTGATTTTCCTGGTGATGAGCCAGATGCCGCTGTACGGCATTGTTTCGTCCGACACGTCGGATCCGCTCTACTGGCTACGTATGATGCTTGCCAGTAACCGGGGAACCTTGATGGAGCTGGGTATCACGCCCATCATCTCCTCCGGCATGGTCTTCCAGGTGTGTACGACTACACAGGGTGTGGGAGGTAATGTGCTAACTGCTTTCGCAGCTCCTTGCTGGAACCCACCTCATCGACGTCAACCTCGACCTGAAGACCGACCGCGAACTGTACCAGACCGCCCAGAAGCTGTTCGCGATCATCCTGTCCTTTGGCCAGGCCTGTGTCTATGTCCTTACCGGTCTCTACGGCCAGCCCAGCGACCTCGGTGCTGGTGTCTGCGTTCTGCTGATCGTGCAGCTGGTCGTTGCGGGTCTGGTTGTCATTCTGCTGGATGAGCTGCTGCAGAAGGGCTATGGTCTTGGTAGCGGAATCTCGCTGTTCATCGCGACGAACATCTGCGAGTCCATCGTCTGGAAGGCCTTCTCTCCCACGACCATCAACACCGGCCGTGGTCCCGAGTTCGAGGGAGCCATTATCGCTCTCTTCCATCTCCTGTTGACGTGGAAGGACAAGCAGCGTGCCCTGCGGGAGGCCTTCTACCGCCAGAACCTTCCCAACATCATGAACCTCCTGGCCACCCTTCTGGTCTTCGCGACCGTCATCTACCTCCAGGGTTTCCGCGTGGAGATCCCCGTCAAGTCCGCCCGCCAGCGCGGCATGCGTGGATCGTACCCCGTCCGCCTCTTCTACACCTCCAACATGCCTATCATGCTTCAGTCCGCTCTGTGCTCCAACATCTTCCTCGTTAGCCAGATGCTGTACTCGCGCTTCTCGGACAACCTGCTTGTGAGGCTGCTCGGTGTGTGGGAGCCGCGCGAGGGATCCGCTCAGCTGCACGCCACGTCGGGCATTGCGTACTACATGTCTCCTCCGCTCAACTTCAAGGAGGCTCTCCTTGACCCGGTCCACACGGCCATCTACGTCACCTTTATGCTGGTTGCGTGCGCTCTGTTCTCCAAGACCTGGATTGAGGTCTCGGGATCTTCCCCCCGCGATGTTGCGAAGCAGTTGAAGGATCAGGGGCTCGTGATGGCCGGACACCGTGAGCAGAGCATGTACAAGGAGCTGAAGCGGGTCATCCCGACCGCCGCCGCTTTCGGTGGTGCCTGCATTGGCGCCCTGTCTGTTGCCTCTGATCTCCTTGGAGCTCTCGGCAGCGGAACCGGTATCCTCCTGGCTGTGACGTAAGTTCCCCCCTTTCTTTGTTTGTTCAGAGTAGTCACTGAGGGACGTGCAGCATCATCTACGGATACTTTGAGATCGCCGCCCGAGAAGGCGACTTCGGCTCCGGCCTGAAAGGCCTCGTCCCGGGCAACTAGGCGGGAAACCCTTTATGAGGCATGAGGAAAGACCGTAGGCTCTTAGTATAATTCCATTTCCTTAGATGATGCCAGGTTGGTGCAACGTGGCTGTGGCTGTATCTAGGTGATTGGGGCATGTGGATCGAGGGATGCGGGGTGTCAGAAATGTTGAGTCGAGCCGCAAGCCCTACATGTATAGCACCGTCTGGATGTAACAGTATGCACTGGATGTGTCAATATTCCACAGCATGATCTCTCTTGATGTAACAGCAGATGATTTAATGTAGCAGTATCCGCGAGCGGTTATGTTTTCTGACGGCATGAATGATATTCATCCAATCGTGCGTCAAGGTCTCTATGGACAGTGGAAGTAAACACCCAAGGTACTCTGCACTCGACTCATGTAATGTTATCTGGTTTCTTGGTCGGTGTCTGATACTATCAGATCAACACAATGCTTTTTTTTATCACCGGTCACTCTTCCTTGCCCCCAAGGACCATTCGTATCTACATTTTTTTTCTGCGACGAAAAAAAAAATCATACAGACAGCAAACCCGTTATGTATGTAAAAGACGAAAACATAAGGCATGAACATGAAACATGGCCATGAATGAACACACGAACAATCTCTAAATAAGTAAAGAAAACAGGATCAAGAAGAAAAGAAAGATTTTTCACCACCCCCTCTTGGCCAACTTCTCCCCCTCGCCCATCTGCGACACGTTGATCCCGACCATGGGCTCCCCAAGCCCCTCGCTCACGCTCGCCAGCACCGCGGGGTCCTTGTAGTGCGTGACGGCCTGGACGATCGCGCGGGCGCGCTTCTTCGGATCGCCCGACTTGAAGATGCCCGACCCGACAAACACCCCGTCGCAGCCCAGCTGCATCATGAGCGCCGCGTCCGCGGGCGTCGCCACCCCGCCCGCGGCGAAGTTGACCACGGGCAACCGGCCCTTCTCGGCCGTCTCGCGGAGCAGCTCGTACGGCGCCCCGATTTCACGCGCGTACGCGCGCAGCTCGGGCTCCGGGTTGGGCGAGGACAGGAGGATGCCGCGCGCGCGGGCGATCTCCTCGTTGAGGGTGCGCATGTGCTTGACGGCCTCGACGACGTCGCCCGTGCCGGCCTCGCCCTTGGTGCGGATCATGGCGGCGCCTTCGGAGATGCGGCGCAGGGCCTCGCCCAGGTTGCGCGCGCCGCAGACGAAGGGCACCTTGAAGTTGTGCTTGGTGACGTGGTACCGGTCGTCGGCGGGCGTGAGGACCTCGGACTCGTCGATGTAGTCGACGCCGATGGCTTCGAGGATCTGGTTTATCGGCAGATCAGCGTTAGCTGATCTGTATACCTCTGTAGTAGATAGGTACTCGATAGGATGGACGCACCTGACACTCGACAAAGTGGCCGATGCGGGCCTTGGCCATGACGGGGATGGTGACGGCGTCCATGATCTCCTTGATCAGGGCGGGGTCGGACATGCGCGCAACGCCGCCCTGCGCCCGGATGTCGGCGGGCACGCGCTCGAGGGCCATGACGGCCGCGGCGCCCGCCTCCTCCGCGATGCGGGCCTGCAGCAGTTCACCAGATGTCAGCGGACATCTTTCTCAAAGATATATACCGGGTACGGGGAGAGTGGGCTACCTGCTCCGCGTTCACGACGTCCATGATGACGCCCCCCTTGAGCATCTGGGCCAGGCCGGCCTTGACGGTGAAGTCAGGGGCCGCCGCGGAGGAGGTGCCGTTGGTGGTGGCGGCGGCGCCGTTGGTCTGTTCGGCGGACATGGTGTATCTGATAGACACGGGGCAGAGAGACCTGAAAACGGACAGGCAAGGAGTGACGAGAAAGAGGCGATGAGGGAGGGGGGGAGGGGGGGGAAGGAAGGTCTATGGAGGAGAGAAGTAGGAAGAACGTGAGTCAGAGGTCTGGACTGATAAGATGTTCTCCCCGGTCATTTCCCCTCCCCCTCGATCCCCGCCGTCCGGAGCAGAAAAAAATCAACACCCTCCGGCCCGCGGGAAACGGCGCGGCCAATCGCGGCGCTTTGCTGCTCCGCCGCCGTCAGGAACGCCGGGCTGCCTTTGGACGGGGAACGGGATATAGTATATCATGACGGAGGAGAGGACTGGAGATGCTGTTTACGGTGTCTAAGAGATAGATCGTAGAGGGATGTCTGTCATGTTCGATCCTCGTTTCCCGGTCTGTGATTCGGCCGGAAGGTCCTCACGCTGGAAGCTTCTCCTTTCCTCTGCGTGTTTCCTACTGTACAGCATGACAGGACACTTGGCTCCTGATGACGATTGTCATGTCATGCACGATGCCTGAGCAGTGCTTCTTAGCTGCCCGCGGCCCTGTAGACCTGTCCTCTATGTGTGGGAACGAAACCGGCTGACCCCTCGCTGACGTCACAGCATCTCCGAGTCCAACCGCTGGCAGACATACACCGGTGTGTACAGTACACCGTCCATGCGCCTCCAGTGTGAGCGGTGTATTATTATCTTATTACCCCTCAATTGACATCAATCCATCTCCTCCCCACACTTATTCATTATCATTGACATCCCCTGCGTCCATCCCCGCTGCCAGACAGACCAACCAAAAGAACCACCCTACCAACCACCCACCCCGGACGACCAACGACCCAACCTCACGACCGAACGAAGACCAAACAACATGACGACCCTCCTCCCCCGCTCCCTCCTCTACACCTCTGTCTCCGCCGTCTCCCTCTTCCTCCTCCACCCGTCCTCCCCGCTCCGCGCTCCGCCCCTCCAATGCCAATACTACGCCCCCTACCCTAGGCCCGCGCAGCACGCCCGCCCGGAGCAGTCCGCGTGGACCTTCGACCCGGCCGCGGAGAAGCAGGGCAAGACATCACCACACCGGAAAAATGGGAACGGGGGCAGGCTCTTAACGGCATCGACGATGCGGCAGATCAGCCTGGGCAGCGTGCTGGGCGTGCTGGCGGGGCTGGGGCTGCGCGCCGTGTCGCGCGTGCTGGTCTTCGCGGTCGGCGTGGGGATTGTTGTTGTCGAGGTAGGTCCCTTTCCTTTCTATATATATATATATATATATATTATATAGATGTGTGCTGACAAGGATATAGTGGGCCGCGTCAAGAGGGTATACTCTCCCGCTGAACCGGCTGCAGCGGTACGTCCGCGGCGTCGACCTCGAGGGCATCGTGACGCACAACGTCGCGTTCAAGACGAGCTTCGGGGCCACGATGGCGCTGGCTGCGTTTGCACGGTTTTAGTTTTCTTTTTCTTTTCTTTTTTTTACTTTTTTTTTATTTTCGGGGTTGGGTTTGATATTGCTCTGGTTGAGGTGAATGATGAGGTATTGCGTTTCTATATATAATGATGAATCTCTATGAATTATTTCCATCGAGCGATATACTTCCAAAAGAGATGCTGTAAATAGTGGATGCGACTTGGGTATCATGCAAATGTCCGGTTCACGCGGCTAGCTCAACACCAGCTCCTCCAGCACCCCCTCCATCTCTTCCCGCGACAGCGGCACCCCCAGGACCTCCATCCCGCTCGCGTCCGTCCGCGTCGTGATCATCTGGTGGTCGTGGAACTCCTTGAGCAGCGTCCGGAACATCATCTCCGACGACGCGATGAACTCCTCCGCCGCCTTGTGGTACAGCGTCCGGAACTCCACCCCCGTCTCCTCGTGATCCCGTCGCGCGTGGTTGTCTTCTGCGTCCTCGTCGTCCGACCCGTGCCCCTGGTCCATCCCCGACAGCAGCTCCGTCAGCAGCAGCCGGTACAGGTTGCGCGCGTTCTCCGGCAGGCTCTTCAGCACGAAGCCGACGCCCTCCTTGCCGCCCACGCGCCGGCCGCGGCGCCCGATCAGGTTGTGCACCTCGTCCACCACGTTCGTCATCTCCGCCTCGTAGTGCGCGAACGTCGTGCAGTCGTGGAAGACGAAGTTGAACTGGTCGCGCAGGCTGACGTCCCAGAGGAGCGTGAAGTTGGGCGTGTCCGCCGTCGCGAGCACGCTGATCCCCGGGGTCGCCGCCAGCCGCGCCAGCAGCGCCTGGTTGGTCGCCCGTCGCAGCGGAGGCGCGTCGATCGAGTTGATCAGGACCGTGACCGGCGCCGCGGGCCGTCGGGACTTGAGCACGGACTGGAGGAACTCCAGGACCTCCGTCGGCTGCGCGCCGAGCTTGGAGGGCGTGTCGGGACCGAGGATCGCACTGACGATCGTCGCGAAGATCGAACGGACGGAGATGCTGGGCGTGTAGCCGTTGACGATGACGATGGTCGGAGGGGAGGAGGACGGGGACCGCTGGTAGAGCCAGTCGGCGAACTCGTGCACCAGCCTGCGCTTGGAGCCGTAGCCGTACAGGCAGATGTTGAACTGCTCGCACAGCTCAAAGTACCACTGCGGGAACGCGCGCCGGTGCAGCTGCAGCAGCAGCTCCTTCTCCTCCTTGTGCGGGTCGACGTACTGCCGCAGCTTCTCGAAGTACTCCTCGTGCGTCAGCAGCGACACCTTGGACAGGTTGTTGTTCGACGTCTGCGGCGGGCCCGCGCGGTTCTGGAAGAAATACCGCTCATGCGGCGGCAGCTCGCCCTCGGGGGTCGGGGACCGCTTGTTCTTCGCGCCCTTGGGCCGTCCTCGACGGCGTTTGGGCGTCTGTGTCTCTGTCCCTGCGGCATCCTCTGCCGCTGGTGCTGCGACGTCCGCTTCCACGGATTCCCTCACATCCTGGTCCTCGTCGACAGGGGCGCCGTCGTCGCTTTCCTCCTCGTCCGCCAGGATCTCCTCTGCCAGACGGTCAGCCCCGTCCCAGACGTCGTCCTCGTCCTGCTCCAGCAGAAGACGGGCACTCTTCCGCTTGGCCGACCGGTCCGCATTCTTGATCCGGGACGGCGTCGAAAGCTTCGTATCTCTCGTAGGTGTGGCAAACAGCGACTTGGCCTTGTCCTTCTGCGTAGGCGTCTTGAGGCCCGAGGGCGGCAGTCCGTTCTCCGCGATGCGCACGCGCTTCGACGGCGTCACCGCCGTGCTGCCATTGTCGGTGATAGAGGCGTCTGCAGTGCCATTGGTCGCGGTCTTCAGCCTCTTGGGCGTCGAGACGGACGGGCGGTCATCGTCGAGGCTCGGGTCGGGTTCTTTGCGCTTCATGCTGTGAGAACACACGGTCAAGAGGTCAACAGGACAAGAAGACCCTACCACCATGCGAGCAGCACCGGACGGACCGCTGAGGCCCGCGTCAGGAACGAAGGAGGGTGCGAGTCCCTTGCGTGTCGAGTGTCCAGATGAGTCCTGTTCGTCTCGCGCATCGGCACGCGACACGCCGGCCGGTTTTTCCGCTCCGCGATATCGGCGCTCCAAAACCCCACGCTCAACGCCCTTCATCCTCTGCCCCGCGTCTCTCGTTCTCTCCGGAGTGGATGGCCTAAAGTGCTGCTCTGTCGTCCGTCAGACAGACAGGAGCTGGGTGTTCTGGAGAGACCGTGTCCAGCGGCGGGCGATTGTCCAGCTCGACCCTGCGGAAGTACAGTCAGAGGCCGGTTTCCTTTTGCGTTCTGTCTACCGCTCCTGTTCTGTGGATTCTCAGTCAATTCCAGTTCCTGCCTGATTTTCTCCTTCATTAAAAGATTATATTCCTGTCTCTGCACGTACACTGTCGTCTGTCCCGGTCAGAATGATCTACGCTCTTCAATCCGCAGCCCCAGCGGCTGCCTTTGCGCGCATGGTCAAGGGCCAGGTGCGCTGCTACTCCGCCCCGCTGGACATGGTGATTCCCGCGTCCAAGAAGAAGTACATCCCGACCTCCGGCACCTATCCCAAGGGCTTCGCCGTCTCCGGCACGCACGTCGGCGTCAAGGCGTCCAACGCCAAGTTCCCCGACCTGGCGCTGATCTCGTCGGAGACGCCATGCTCCGCCGCCGCGGTCTTCACCACCAACAAGTTCCAGGCCGCCCCGGTCCAGGTGAGCAAGGACACGCTGCGGAAACGACAGGGACGGGGCATCCGCTCGGTCGTGATCAACTCCGGCTGCGCCAATGCTGTCACTGGAAAGGGAGGTCTCGAAGATGCCGTGAACATGGCGGCCAAGGTCGACGAGTGCAACGGGCTCGATGAACCCAGCACCCTCGTCATGAGCACCGGTGTCATCGGGCAGCGGTATGCCTTTAGAAGAAATATCGTGGGCTCTTAATCATCGAACTAACCCGTCGATATAGACTGCCAATCCAGAAGATCCTCAACATGATCCCCTTCGCGCACGCCAACCTCTCCTCCACGCATGAGGCCTGGCTCACCACCGCCCGCGCCATCTGCACCACGGACACCTTCCCCAAGCTGATCTCCCGGACCTTCACCCTCCCGTCCTCCCCCGGACGGACCTACAGCCTCGCAGGCATGACCAAGGGTGCCGGGATGATCCACCCGAACATGGCCACGCTCCTGGGCGTCCTCTGCACCGACGCCCCGATCGAGCCCTCGCCGCTGCAGTCCCTCCTCACGCACGCCGTCTCGCGCTCTTTCAACTCCATCTCCGTCGACGGCGACACCAGCACCAACGACACCGTCGCCCTCCTCGCCAACGGAGCCGCGGGCGGTGCCCCCATTAGCTCGACCACCTCGGACGATTACGCCGCGATGCAGGACATTCTGACCTCCTTCGCGCAGTCCCTCTCGCAGCTCATTGTCCGCGACGGCGAGGGCGCCACGAAATTCGTCACCGTCCGGGTGCAGAACTCCCCGGACTACGAGTCCGCGCGGCGCATCGCGTCGACCATCGCCCGGTCCCCGCTGGTCAAGACGGCCCTGTACGGCCGCGACGCCAACTGGGGCCGGATCCTGTGCGCCATCGGCTACGCGCAGGGCGTGGCCCCCGGCACGGTCGTGCCCGAGCGGACGAGCGTCAGCTTCAAGCCCGTCGACGGCAGCCCCGAGCTGAAGCTGCTGGTGAACGGCGAGCCCGAGACGGTGGACGAGGACCGCGCCAGCCGCATCCTGCAGGACGAGGACCTCGAGATCGTCGTCGACCTCGGTGGCGGGGAGAAGGGCGAGCAGGGGCTCGGCGGCGAGGAGGCCGTGTATTGGTTCTGCGATTTCAGCCACGAGTATGTGACTATCAACGGGGACTACAGGACTTGAAGATGTCAGATGTTCTCTCGAACGTAGAATCCTTGTCCGTCCATTATTTATTTATACCCTGTTTACACAATATACTATACCCCTTACCGGGTATTATTGGAAATAAATAACGGAAGTGTGGACGATGCAATTATGGATATGCGTATATGATCATCCTTTTGTAGATTTAGATAAAGTGAAATGAAAAAAAGGTTCATGAGATCAGATTCACGCAATTCAATTGTTGTAGTGATCATCACTTCAAGCTTTTTTGAAAAAAAAAAATACAAGCCAAAACCATACCCATACCTCCTCACTCTTTCTTCTCATAGGGTAGGATTTGTGCTTACTGTACATTATAATGACAGTGGATTGAAAGGATCTGTATGAAGTATGCTTGTTTTCATGCAAGTACCTATCACTAGCTGATGGTTGGATACATATTGTCACCATAAATTTAGAATTGGTCATATATATCGTGGTTTCCCTTTTCATTATTATTGATCATTACCCGTCTTTAGCACAATCATGACTTGCTCCTTCCTATTTAGTTAGTCTATAATGTGGACCACCTGACTACTTCAATGGGCTTCCCCTCTCTTCTCACTATCCAGGATGTTTCTATCAAGTAAACCACACCCTCTTCTGTATGTGCTTCATGACAGGGCTATAATATATGTCGATCATTTAGCAGCTAATTCAACTCTCTTTTTAGTTATTCAGAGGAATTCTAGAGAAAAAAATACTACAAGCGATATCGATCTACTGTACTGTACATACTGTACAATCCACCATGCAGTCTATCAATCTACTATCTACCACGCTCGCATGAAGCAATGAACTGCCACTGTTCGGCTCATCATCAAGGCCAGGTCCTATGGAGTCGACCGGCACGTTATATTTCCAAGCATAAGGCATCAAGCCTTCTGCCTTAGTACAGTGTTTTATATCACATATTTGGCTGCTAGTATCATTATTATAGCCAAGGCGTTAGAAATTCGTCCCTAGGTACGTACCTGCTGCGCGGCAGTCTGCCTTGAGATTCATGCGTCTACAGTGGTTCTCTGGACTAGGAACTCATGCGGCGCAAACAGGGTTGGTGCATAAGGAGAACTGATTAGGCAGAATCTAATAGAGGATAGGGAGTGGTGAGGACTAGAAGCATTCTAGAAGACTACAGGGCCATGATTTATATGAAATTATATCCTTTGAACAACTCGAGATTCTTCGAGGAGCTGTTGCTAATCCGTTAACCTTTATCATAGGTTTGACTCCCATCACGGGACCTCCAAACAGTCCTAACAAAGAAGCGGGTAGCACCCTTTGACGAAACTGAATGAGACCACGGATGCGTGCATATTATACCCTGCGGCGAACCGATGCGGGTAGTGATCAATGGATGGTCAAAGACCATTCATTCCAACCTGATACACTTCTTAAAAAGACGCTTGCAATTACGAAAAAAACTAACATCAGCATCAAGTCGATTGGCACACGACAGCCCAACAAATATTTCGTTCTGTGATCGGCTCCAAGTGAACTCGACGTCCGCCGCGGACTTAACTTCCCAAGCTGTGTTTCACTCATTATCTTTAAGGCTGCAGTCCTCTTGTAATCTGATTCACTTCTCACAAGCACACACCCTGTTGAATGAGGCGGTATTCGGCCACTCGTTGACCGCTACCTGCATAGGTCCGCTTCAGAGTCTCACATGCCCCGGATCCGTAGTCTCGCTCAGCTCTGTCAAAGGGTGATTGATACCCGTCTCTTTATTAGGACTGTTCGAAGGTCTCTGGTGGCAGTGAATCCTATGATAAGGTCAAAGGACTAGCGAAAGCTTCTGCAAGAATCCCAGGCCGTTCAAAGGAGGGAATTACCTACAAAATATGGCTCTGTGATCTCCTTCACAACCACTTCCGCCCATTTCTGTTCCAGTTCTTGTGTCGTATACATCCTTTTGAGCACCTAAATTCGCTGATATTCGGCAAAAATGGCAGAAAACGCACTTGTGCCTCAACCCGCTCAACAGTCAGGTACTTACACTGCGCTACAAGGCGCAGACCTAGCGTCAGATGCGCAAACTGCGACAATTGAGGACTTGTTTGCTGCTGCTGACTTCATCACACAACTCCTCGCTGCAAATAATATTTCCTATGCTTTAATGGGAGGGTTTTCCCTTTAGCTTCGAGGAAGTACTCGCGAAACCCACGACGTTGATATTGCTGTAGGTTGCAATATGCAGCAGCTTATCCAAGTTGTATCTGCAGAACCACAGTATGCCTACACCTTTTCACGTCTGCCACTTGTCTCACCGGAATTTATATAATATTCTCCGTCCGGCGGGCCCTGTATCTGGTGTCATGAGAACTTATATCAAAGTGGGAGGTCAGCTCAACCCATCGCTGACTGAGAGGTTTGTTATGGTGGATCTAATCCTGAGAGGTATGGAAAATAATCTAAAAATTGTAAGTTGGTGTATATAAATATGCTTACAACCACCGGGTTCACTTGGTGCTCCTGATGACCCTCAGGCCGCATCAGAAACAACAACGGTCTCATCACAACTTGGACAAAGAACCTTTTCGATACTCAATATGCAAGGCATTCTGACAGCTAAACTCGCAGCATTCTTTTCTAGAAGCAGTGAAAGTGACTATCTTGATCTTGCGTTCATTGGTCAAAGTTTCCCGGCAACAGTTTACGATTTAAGGAAGCATTTGAATCCAGAGCACCGTCAAGCTTTCATCAATGCATTCTCACACAGAAACCCTGGGCCAGAAAACAAGAAGGCTGTCCGAAAAATGAAACATGCTTATGGGGTTGTCTGAAGTCTTGAAGTGCAGGAGTGTCAAAGAAATCCTTGTTCATCTATGATGTATGCATTTGCTCTCATTGAGATGGAGGCCTCATAGGTCAGAAAATTCTGCTCTACGAGCTTGAATCTTTTTTTCTTTTGTTTTCTGCTTTCTGCTTTTCTGTTGCCCTCTCTGAGATGCCTTCAGTCATGTCATGTTCCAATTTTTTTTAGCTTTTTAGATATTAAATGCATTGCTCTGGTTTGCACCATTGCATTGACAATGTGCTACTGTATATGAGGTCGAAAACTGAGAACAAATTGGTAGTGGCAGTAGTGGTGGTGCTGGTGGCGGTGCTGGTGGTAGTGGAATGACCCTGATGCAGCTGCCCTATCTAGTCTGGCGCCATGCAGGTGATGTGCCCTGTCTGGCATCAAGGCCTATTCCTAGATATATGAACGTGTGTAAGAAGAAAGAGTAGGCCTTAATGACTAATATATGTTCCTTTTTTGCTTCTCGTGCTTTCTTCCTAAAGGCCGTATTCTAAGCTCTCCTGTTCAGCCATATATCACAGATACCTAAGACTAATCCCGTGACACAAAAGGTTTTAGCTGGATTAAAGTCCTCAGTATAGAAGACTAATACTGATTTCTAAGTATGACAGTTCATAGTAAGTCTAAGTGTAAAAAGTTCGTTGCATGAGGATCATTGATCGGAGGAGTCAATCAAGTAAACTACCACCTCTGATTGCTTGTTCAAACACCTGGTCTAGCTCGTAAGCGCGGATCTCCTCGACCCCGAACAAAAAACCTGGTCGCAAAAAACTCCTTCGGACATTCAATCCCAATTCGACGCTCCTTGGTTCTCACAATGTCTTGCCATGTCTCTCGGAGGTTAACTGGATGAACTGGAAGCTCTATCATACCTCCCCAAGTATCATCCTGAGGTCCTGATGCCCTGATCTTCTCATTTTTTCTCTTTGCATAGAGAATGTCACTAGTTCTATCCAGGCTTAAGTGCTCCTCTCCCCACTCTTCCGTCAGATCCATGCCGTCAACTAAATCAGTTAACGCAACTCGATCTTGGATACCTAGAAGACTCTGTGCAAACACTTCGAGCTTGGGGTATGGAAGGCCTGACTTGCTCCGCTCCATTTGCGAGGGTTCACAGTCCAAATGGCAGTCTTCAGATTGGACGAGCAGGAACCGAAGATTAACCCCCTTCAGTTTGAATCGCGGAAAGGTATGATGTAAGGAGTAAGGCTGCACAACATGGTCTGGTGGATGCGGCTCGTAGACCTGACCGTAGGGTTCCGATCGCAGTAGAGCAGAAGCTTCTTGAAGCTTCTCTGTAGGTACGCATATCTCCCAATCCTGTTCAGGAGGTCAGGTCGAGTCTTCGATAAACGATCGTAGCCACTGCATTTTAGATGTCAGAAAACCCCTTACCCGCTGCACCGAAGTATCTCAACGCCGAAATGCCTACCATGCAGCAAGGAATACCGGCCGTCTCGAATATCTTGATGACCTCTTTAATATTGGATGTTCCGTGTCCCCCATCGCTTGCCGGAGGATCGCCTGGTGTACCAAAGTCGACAGGCGCATGAAGTCCCTTTGTTGTGTCTGTACTGAGGTTGTTATTGTTGTCACTGCTGTTGCTGTCATCGCTGACGTTGCTGTTGGTGGTGTTGTCGTCGCTAGTATTGTCTGACATACTGCAACAGAAGGTAGACCAAATTTCCAGCCTGATATTACTTTTTGCACCTACTGCGAGCTGGCTCTGGCCCTGACTACCAGGTAGGTAGAACTGGTGGTCAATAATAACTTGAAAGGGAAATAACTGACACGTGGGGAAAAGAGCATACATACCCTTAAAACATGTATCAGCTCCGCCGCGACCAGGTCAGATGCCTTACACGAACTATGAAGTACTGCAGACAAAGAGCTCTCATGTAACCCCGCGGACAGGGAACGCCTGTCGCCCTGCCTCAGGAGACTTTTGTCACATCGTGTGTCTTCTGTCCCGGACTACTGAAGAGGAGCGCTTTATCTCCAACACTCCTGAGGGCCTCCTTGACCGAGATGAGGTCCTGCAAGGCTTTATCTCCCTGTCACCAATATTTGGACACCTTATATATTCTGAGATAGAAGGTGTCAATTATCCCCTTGCTGCCGAAACTAGGACCTCCAGCACTGTATCGATCAAACCACGAAGGCTGTCAGTGTACTGTAACAGTTAAGTTACAGCCTAGTTAAATAGGTCCCTAAGTCTTACCTCAGATCTAGTTAAGCATGCACCTAAAACAGTAGCTCTTCGGGGGAAATGATGGGAGGTATTTGTACCAAAGAATAACAAGAATCACCACTACTATTAGATTTTCTCTTACCGAGTCCCTCTGTTCCACAAATATATGTATAGGAGACTCCAGCTGCAACAGCAAGGGGATAGATATTTAGGAGTACAGAGTGAGTTTTGGTTGTGATCGGGTATTTTATGTACTGTACTTGCCGGGAAAGCCACTGCTACTGCTTTAGGCGTCGTCTTAACTAAATCTTAGTTAAGGCTTAGGGGCCTCTCTTAACTAAACTTTAACTAAATTGCTACCAATACAACTGTCAGCTGCATGATGAATCCAGCAGACTTGATTTAAGTTATTACGCAGACTTGGCTGCACACAAAGTACGTACAGTACTAAGGTAGACTACCTAGGTGGGCAAACCCGTACTTTTATACATACTAAGTCCCTAGGTATCCTCTAGCTCGTGACCGAGCGGTTTATTTTCTTAAATAGGTAATAAGACGAGATCAGGAGATTCAACACTCGGAATGATCCGGTCACTCCTCGAGATATAGAACCGCTTAGACACCTAGGTACAGCAACCTTCTCAGCGTACAAAACAATCAGCCGTGTACATACTACTGTTACCTGTACATCACGCACTGTTCCGAGGTCGCAAGTGCAGATACTCCTTATTGATCAATTGAATCTGCTTGAGGAGTTGGGAGTCTCAGACTCTGACAATGATATGATATGATATGGTATGACAGCTTCTGCGCGCAATTACCTGGTATATAGGTAATTAGTACCTAGGAGGCGTTTAGGAAGTACTGTACACACCTAGAAACCTAGGTACCTACCTAGTCTAGAAATCTTGCTGTGATGAATGAATCTATTGGATTTTCACAAGTCATACAAAGAGGTACCTAATCAAGGACTAGTGTCCATCCCATCCCATTCCGTTGCATTTCATTTCTAGAACAGAATCCGTCCGCAACGAAGTGCAAAACTAAATAAAGGGTGAGATAGCCAAAGAACAACGCAGATCTATCTATTGGCCTATCCTTCGAAACTATTGATTAAAAAACTAGGACTGTCATAGTTGAACTCTTTCTATCGCAAAGAAATCCCATCTATCCAATCCAGGCCATCATATCATTACCTGAACAAATAAATAAATCATCGAAGCCGAGTTCGACAGCGGCAGCATGTAGATACATACTCATATTTCCCCCCCCCCCCCCCCCCCCTCCCATCCACAGAAATCTATAAATCCCAGAGATAAAAAATGCTGTAGGCAGAATAGAATAGAATAGAATGCCTTAAATAGGTACCTAATCCACGGCAAGCAATGGCTAAATAAATAAGTAACTTGCTTTTGATTCAAACGACGTGGTCGCTACCCATTGATACAGCTGGCCCGATACTCCCGGGTTGATTTTGACCTTCCGCGGGAACCGAGCCGTTGGCTTCATTTGTATTACTGTTGTTGTAATTGTTGTCATTGGTCTCCTTCACATTGTCATGGTCATGGTCATGGTCGTGGTTGACCTCCTTGACCCGCTTCCCGGCACCAGTATCTGTATCCGCATCTGTATCCTTGTTCTCCTCGCTTTGCCTCTGTGTTTGATCCTGGTTCTGGCTCTTCGTTTGCCTCTCCACGAAACCGTCCTTCGTCTCATTGTTCCTCTGTTCTCCTTCCTTCGCTTTCTCACCACTACCACTACCGGTACTGATACCGGCCATAGTCAACCTCTCCGGCGATCCCTTCTTTCCCACAACTACACCCAAATCCACACCCCCAACCCACAAGACCAGATAATACCCGACCCACCCCCCTCCCCACACACTCAGCCCCAACACCGCCGTCAGACACAGCACCGGCACCAACACGAACAGAACCCCCGCCCCGACCCAGAACGCCGTGAACAGCACCGCGCCCAGCGCGCCCACCACGAGAGCCGTCACGAGACTGAAGACCAGCGTGCCGACGGCGAGGAGAAGGAACAAGAGCAGCGGGACGCCGGAGAAGGCGAGCTGCACGAGGAGTAAAGTCGCGAGGTGCGGGCGGGCGGTTGCGAATGCGACGAGGGTCGAGCGCAGCGCAGCGCGGTGGGAGGGAGGGAGGATGTGGTCGGTGAAGGCGCGGGCTTTGTCGAGGATGGGTTGGAGGGGTGAGCGGATGTGCGCTTTTTCTGCTGTTGATGATAATGATGATGATGACGATGATGCTAATGCGACGGGGACGGAAGAGGCCGTCATGGTGTGTGCTTGCTGCTCGCGAGCTTTCTTCTGTCTGTCGACTTCTGTTGCGGGGAATACAATCGGTTCCTTTTCTCCAACGCTTCTTCTTCGTGTAAACGATAAAGGTCGCTTTTTGTCTTTCATAAAAGATCCCAAGGGCTTTCCTTTCCTTGCGCAGTCGAATCCCTCGTTAGGTAGGTAGGGTAAGTATATACTGTAGTAGGTAAGATTCGGATGAACCAGATCGGCTGCCAATATGCGGGGAATAATCGCTGCTTCAAAAGCCCCGGTGTCTCCAGTCAAAGATAAAATAAATCAAATAGTAGGAATTATAAGTATTAAGCAATCATCATCATCATCATCATATACGAAGAAGAAAAAAGGAGAAAGAGAGGAAGGAAGGCCAGCGGCGGAGTGAGATGAAGTTGCAGGAATACTGTACGACACTACCCCTATTTTCTGCCGCCAGCAAAGCCGACGATGACGCAAGGCGGTGAGTGACGTCGTACTGTACTGTACGTTGGACGGACCAATGTACGGGGAACACGGGGGAGTTCTCCAGATACATCGTCCAATCAACATACGCACATTTAGATAGAATCGGATATACTGCACGGGTAATCCGTAAATGAATTCAATTCAATTCCATGCTTGCTGTCTCCCATGTCATGTTCTTCTCACAACTTGTCGTCTGTCAGACTGATATAAATTCCCGGCTCATGATTCATCAATCATATAATAACCGACAGATCAGTCAGTCAGTCAGTCAATCATGGGATCTATCAACAAAAACAAAATAGATAGATTGACGCAAAGATGCAAAGAAAAAACACAACGCAGAATCCACCAACGCCACGCCCTAAACCAATCAATCATTATAATCACGATCATGATATGCAGATGCAAATGTCAAAGCCAGACCAGACCACACCACAACACCATCTATCATGTCATCTATTTATGCTTCTCCGCCCAATCCACCCACCTCCTGATACACTCGTCGACCTTCCTCAGCTCCTCCTTCTTCGCAGCGACCTCGAACCACTCCCGATGCTCCTTGCCGCAGTCCTTGCACGGCCCCAGACCCTTGACCCTCTTGTCCCCCAGCTCGATGTGGATCAGCCTCTCCACGCGGTGGACGTGGGGCACTTTCTTCGCCTGTGAGCCGTTTCCTGGCGGCGACGACACCGAATTTGGAGTGTACGGGTAGTACCGGATCAGGGTGAGGTTGTGCGAGCACTGCCGCGTCCACTCGTTCAGGCGGCGCTGGACGTTGCTCGTGCGGCCGATCTTGAGACGGATCGTGCCGGGGTTCGACCCCGTGAAGTACTGGTTTTGGGTCTGGGTCTGGTTCTGGTTCTGCGCGTCGCTCGCGCGACGGCTCTTGCCGTTCGGCGAAGGGAGGAGCGCAGACGCGATTTCACCTGGCGGAGGCGCTCCCCCCTTCGGCGATGCGGCGTCTGCCGGCGTCACCCAGAACATGTAGATGAAGCCGTCTTCGTCGGCTTCGGAGATGGGCTTGGCCAGCTCGTTGAGCAGGGCGGAGGCTGTCTGCGGAGGGAGCGTGGGAGGGATCCATTTGAGGAGGGACTGTGTTTGTGAGGAGGTCGAGTCGTGCGGAGATGGAGTTTCGGCAGGTGGTTTCTCAACCGGCCTCGAAGCAGGCAGTTGATCCTCCTCATCATGATCCGCAAACGGAAAGCAGCTGCAGAGCAGCCTCATCTTAGATTTCTTAGGTTTAGGTTCAGCAGTAGTGTTCGATGGCGATGGTGATGATGGCGACGACGATGTCTGGTGTGCATTATTCTTTCGACCGTTCTTCTTTTTCTTCTTCCCCTCCCCATCATCTTCCAAATTCAAAATCCCCAACCGATCAATCAACGTATCGATGCTCGACCTCTCCGTCTTCTTCTGCAGTTTCCCAGATTTACCACCGCCTCCGCCCTTCCCAGCAGCGCTGGCCGCAGACTGCTGCGCTTGGTCCTTATGCTGCCAGCAATAGAACTCTGCTGGATCCGTTCCACGGCCCTTGGAGGGCGATGATGAGGGCGGGGGATTCAACGGGCGACGGCACGGCTTGCCGTTGGAGGTGACACCCCTACATGTCGTTTCAGGATCGAGCGAGTCCGTTCGGGCAGCGGCGGTTTCTGGGGTGTTGGCGATGTATGGCATGGAGAAAGGAGCAAATATTCAGGTTTGCAAATGGTAGGTGCTATTTAGAGATGCCAGGTCCCGAAATGTACCCTGTATGCAGGGCAGGCCACAGTAGCAGTAAAGGGGATCCGGAAAGCAGAATTGGGAGACAGAAGATAAAGAGAGACACGCTGGAACGAGGTTGAAATAAGAGAACGCAGAAGCAGCAGAAAGCTAAGCGCTAGCTTCAAATCACATCTCCACTTTTGTGCCTACCTGCGCTCTCGAAGAACACGCAGGTACAACTGTCCTCTGTTGGTATATACCCGGCTTCGACCGCGCGTCACGCGGCCAAGTTGATAGGCGGTGTCTTGCGTTCTCGTTATGCCAGGTGGATAGGTGAGGCGCCGTGAGGACACAAGCACACCAGCAAGCAAGCAATCAAGCGCAGCCAAGCATATCGGGGCGCTAACGGCTGCATCCATCAGTCTTCCGTGAACTATTCACTGGTGTGTCACGATATCCGTGGAGCCTATTTCTCCCAGTCCATGTGGAGGCTCCTGAGAGGCGCTGGTGTTCGTTGCGCTGTACTTGCACCGCCACACAGGGCGACAAGTATGTGCCTATGTACTGTACAAGCAGATGTGGTGGCTTGCAGATGGCGGTGCAGACATTTCAGCTTGGAAAAAGATAGTAGGACAAGCCTTATCTGGGCGTCATGGACGGTCAGATCCCCTTCCAGGTGTGGTAGGAGACCTATGCTGTCACCGCAACTTCTTATCCCGGCTTTCGGCTAGAAGTGGATCGTAGAATTTGGTGCCAGTCCGGGGTGACCACATTACGTTGGGAAATGACTCAATACAGCATGATGCGATAAAATATTCCAAGTGAGTTCTTCAATCTTAATTATAGGATTTCTGTTAATAAATATCTAGGTATCGTAGACCTAGGAGATGTCTCTAATCTAATACATCAAGCAAGCCATATTCGGCCGGTATCCTGGTTCGCCATTATCTCGCAGCTGCATCCAAAATCTGGGTGATCGTTCAAATCGGAATATGTATGTAAATATATATAAATATATGTCAATGTAGATGATGAATCTGATATAGGAAACAAATCAATCTGCTCATCCTGTTAAATGGCAGCAAAGCTAGCAACCAAACGCCTGACCGTGGTATATACAGTATTCGTACAGCAAGTTGGTATCGCGTGTCGAAAAGCCTTTCTTCGCATACCGGCTCATGCAGAGCGAACCTGGAGAGTATGTCGTAAGGGAATGTCGACTTCAGGGGCCGACGATACCAAGACAGTCGTCTATTACATCCTCCAGTTCACCTATCCGCGCCTTCAGGCCCGTGTTCTCTTCCTTAAGAACACCGACGACACTCCATGCTTCTGACGCGGGGACGCCGTAGCAGTTAGAACATTTCGAGTTGCCTCTGATGAAGGCGCCCGTAAGCCCCGTGAAGATTCGGTCGTACGTCGATTGCCGCTGAGGTGGCGGGGGAAGGGGTTTGTCTTTCCGGGGCGCTTGCGTTGCAGGGGGCTGTTTGTGTGGTACCGGCAGCGTGATGGACGGCGAGGCAACAGTCACCGGGGAGTCGAGGGTCTCGTTCCGCCTGGAGAAGATGCTCTCCGCAGAGCTCTCATCGCCCGACTCGAAGCCCGAGTCGCTGTTGAATGTCGCGTTGCTGGCACGTTTCGAGTGCCGTTTGGGCGTTGGTAAATCGTTCCCGAGATCGGTGATGCTTTCAGAGTCCGGAGACTTCACAAGCACCACGCTCCTCCGGCGGGTCTCCTCCTCCCTCTTTCGTGCCTGTCTTTCTTGCTCGAGCTCCTCAGCCATCGCCTTCATGGCCCTGTCCTTCTCGAGCACCTTCTCGGCCATGTCATCCAGCTGAGACTTGATATGTTGCACGCGCGTCCGAGCCTCCTCGAGCTCTTCTTGTTGCTCGCTCTTCTCGGCGAGCGCCTCGTGCAACGCGAATGTTCGCTGCTTGTAGGCTGCCTGCAGCCGTCGTATAATGTTTTCGGCGTTCGCCTGCAGTTGCTCGAACGCCTCCTCCCCAGACAGCTGATCTGATCCTGAGGGGAACAATGCCTCGGTGATATCGAGATTCAACAACTCATCGTCGGCGGGTTCTGGTAGTTCTGTCTCCTTCTCGTCTTGCTTCTTGGAACCAAAGAAGGAAAACCGGGTCGGGGTTGTGACCTGCTTCAACGGCGACGGGGGAGTCATTCTCTTCTGTAGACGGCTCAGCGGCACGGGCCGCACGGCTAGTTCAGAGAGGTCGCGGGAGCTCCGCCTTTCCGTGATGCTGTCGTGGGCGGACGCCATCGTGGCTGGTGTTGGACCGAACAATCGCAGGCTGACGGGCTCTCTCTTCCCTTGAAACCAATTTACCAGCGCCCGTCCACCTACTTCGAGTCTGGTCGAGAGACTTTGAGCTCTCGTGTGAGAGCTGTGACGTTTCTTGTCACGGTCTTTGGATGTTCTGGACTGATCGATTGCAGGGTGGTCGCTGGGCAGAGGATGCTGTCGCGGAATGATCTCTGTGTTCACACGGCGGTGGTGAGGGGCAGACGGAACGTGTCCCAGCTCCAGCGGCTTAGAGGGTTCCCCGGGACTCTGAGTTGTCAATGCAGCAGGAGGGACCAGGATCGAAGCGCGAAAGTCGTCATAGGACTGGTATGAGCCTTCACCACACAGAGCCCGAACGGTCAGACCGCTCGAGAAGGAACTGATGCTGTACACAGAACTGGCAGTGTTTGGCTCGGGATTTTCAAGCATTGAGCGGGAGGGCTGAGGTAAGGTTCGAGGAACGGCTGGCCCAGCTCCCAGAGCAGGAAGGGAGGGCGCCCTCGGGCTGGCTCTGAGACGAGGTCGCGGCCTTGTCGCACCACGTAGTCAGAGAGCGAGAGAGAGGAATGCGGATGGACGCCGATTCGGGGGAGAATCGACGCAGAGGGCCGCAGGCGCAGGGAGCAGGGAGAAGAGACGACAGAGAGACCACGGCCGGGTCTCGTTGCGCCTCTCTGAGCTCCGCAGGTGGTCGAGGACGAGAGGAAACGAGAGGAGGTGATCGCAGTCGAGAGAACCCCCAACGGCCAGGGGCGGCTGGGCGATAAAACGGGCGGAACAGGGAGGGCCGGCGCGGGCCCCGGCCAGACGCCAGGCCCGGGGTCAGGCTGTCAGTGGTCCGACGCGGCGCTGCACGTGCCTCTGCGGCGCGAGAGGACGCCGAAACGGGCGTAGTGAGCGAGCGACGGGGCGAGACCGGATGCCAGATGGCCTGCACGGGTGTGCGTGACGCTGCACAGTCTCCTCGTATTATTGCGTCCTCCAACATGGCGAGGTTGGGGTGCCGTGCTCCGTTATATGGAAAACCGGTGGCTGAACGGGCCCCCCACACGACACGTACGCAGCACCGCGTCTCCGTACGCCCAGTCCGCCCACGAGAGAGCAGGCCACGGTGAAATCTGCAGCAAGACTGCAGCAGACATGGTTCGCAGCTTGCATGGAACCCTGTGATGAAGAACTGGAGAGCAACCGTGAACCGGGGACGTGGATCCTGCTCCCTCCGTCATGCCCGTCCTCTGCTCTGTTATGCCATCGCGGCTATCCGCCTTAGGCGGTCAGGGGGAAAACAAGGGTCGAGCGAGATCGCCGTCCTGGGCTTCATATGAGCTGAACCATCGAATCCACTAGAGATTTATTATGAGGACACCTTGCAATAATCCCAGGTGCTCGCTTTGGATGAGCAATGAATGAACAGGGGACTCTGTACCAGTCTGATGTTTCAGACCGTTGCTCGGGGAATATTTGGGTTTCATCTCCTAGTCTGCCAAGTCCGGCCTCCATGGCAAAATAGACCAACTGGCCGGGTAATCAATAATAATGGAACGGCCCCCTTAAACATTTCTGTCAGACTCTGCCTGCTCGCAACGATGGTCGACGTTGGCATTGACGTGCTGGACTCCAGGGTCCTGTCCGGGCCGTACCTTGGCTCACGCGTGCTTCCTCCGCACCCTTCCCGCTAGCTTGCGGCTCCACACCCTTCGAGAGACTCTCAACCGACGTCCTCCCTCAGCGCCATCCCCGACAGCTGCCCGTCATGGCGCCAATCTCGGCCCTGGAGAGCCTCTCCAACGCCCTGGCTACTCCCGCTCAGCTGTCCACCTCGTCCTCGTCCCTTGATGGCGTTCCGTCCGATCTCGAGACCTCCATCCGCTACGCAGGGGCCCAGCTGACCCAGGCTGCCGGAGTTCTCCTGCGCTTGTCTCAAGATATCATCGCGCAGGCGATAGTGACATTCACTCGGTTCTGGATTGGTCCCGAGGGCGGCAGTCTTGGGATCTACGCTGCGAAGGTTGGTGCGAGACTAGGACGGGTGCGCAAAAGGACCATGCTAAGACTCGTGATCCAAACAGGACGTGTCTGCCGCTGCCCTCTATCTGACCGCGAAGCTCTCGTTCCAGCCCACGTCTCCTCGCTCCGTCCTGAATGTCTACGCCTTCCTGCTCTCCAGGGAAGCGTCTCCCCTCTGGTTCATCAACCCCAAGGGGCCGCCTGAAAAGCCCCCGTCTCCGGAAACATACATCCTCTCCGAAGGCAGCTATCAGTCAGAGCGACTCGTTCTTCTCCGGATCGAGGCAACCATTCTCCGCACCCTAGGCTTCAACACGCACGTTGCGCTTCCCCACACGATCGCTCTCACATACCTGCAGGCGCTGGAGGCTTCATCTCCCCCAGTCGCGAAACGCGTCTTTGAGCATCTCAATGCCGCCCTGTTCTCGCCGCAACTGCTGTATGTCACTCACCAGCCGAACGCCTTGGCGGTGGCAGCGATATACCTCGCAGCGAGAGAGAAGGGTGCCAAACTCCCTGAGGTAGAGTGGTGGGAGGTCTTCGACGTGGATCGCGAGGAGCTCGGGTTCCTGGTTGTCGCGATGAGGAGCATGGAGGGCTTTGCGAGGGCTGAGAGGGAGAAATGGGGCATGCGGCCTGTTCCCATGGTGGTCGACGAAGTGGAAGCGGAGATTGAGAGAAGGAAGATGCTGGAAGAGGGTGAATGAGCTCAGGGTCGATGATATCCGTACGGATAGTCTCAGTCTCTGCGACATGATGGCTCTTTCACCCCCCTCTGGAGGTGACAGGCGGGTCCATCTAGCGGATGGACACTGGGGTTTATTAAAGGCCAGACAGAAGAAACCTCGACAGTGCGGCCATCACGGCACCTGCAGAGAGGCTCCCTGCAACAGATGGCCGTCGTGTCACGATTCCTTGAGCGAACGGGAACAGGTGTTATGCCCAGCGTAGCCCAGCATATGATTTGCTGCCGGCCCGGATATCACAAGCGATCTCCTGGATATCTACCGCTGATCGTATCCTCGAGGCTTCCATGCATCCTAAGAGGGATATCCAAGAAGCAACATCCTGTTGCAAATCGATGATTTTCATCTTCAAGACGGCAGAGCTGTATCAAGATGGCCAAGTCATGTCATGGACTGGATAGTTGGTAGATCAAACTAGCTGGAAATGCTCATGCTTCTGCCAGAGTTGCCACCATCACATGTATATACTGTTGTCTTGGATCAACGTATGCGTCGTACCTGGAAAGACTTGGACATCTCCTGCTCATCGTAGGAAAGCATGCTGGACTGCCGACCAGACTGGACATGACGTAGCAACGCAGCATGGGGTGCATGCATGCGCCGTACATGGGCCGGCACAGGACCTGCGGCTCCAGCCACAGGCTGTCCCGCCGCCAAGCCTCCTCCGCAGCGCGCATCGGGCATCGCCCCGACCAGCACAGGCAGCAGGTCGCCCGGCGTGACCAGGAACCGCCACTCCGTCTCTCCTGCTCCTTATCACCCACCGATAATACCCTTCTCCAGCAGACATCTCCCTGCCAGACAGGACAGACTAGCTGACTGCGGGCCTGTTTCCACGTCGTCAACCCGGATCCTCTGGTCTCTCAGCCAAACGGAGGACCCCGCATCCAGACAAGCAACACCCTCGTCATGAACGTCCTCCAGTCGACCCTCTCGACCTGGCGGGAGCGCCTGGCCCCCGTCTCCCGCAACTCCACCTTCCGCCAGACGGGCCAGATCACCCCCGAGGAATTTGTCCTGGCGGGGGACTACCTCGTCTACAAGTTCCCGTCCTGGTCGTGGTCCGACGCCTCCTCCCCCGCCAAGCGCGTCTCCTACCTGCCCCCGGGCAAGCAGTTCCTGGTGACCCGCGGCGTGCCATGCCATCGACGGCTGAACGAAGACTTCGCGGGCGATGCCGGCAAAGAGGAAGTCATCGTGAAGGATATGCTACGGGGCGAGGGAGGCGGTGACGACGACGACGGGTGGTTGCACACGGGAGGAGGCAGGGAGCTGGCGGATAGCCAGGAGGCGAAGAGGAAGGATGTCCGGACGGTCGACGAGGCGGGCAACGTGGGGGAGCGGGAGGAGGAAGAGGACGAGATCCCGGACATGGAGGATGACGATGACGACGACGAGGCGATCATCAGAGAGCCGGCCGGGAAGTCGGGCACGACAGCGTGAGTTGCCAGCAAGCTCACCGACTTCCGCCAGTCAAGCTTTGTATGTATATTACTGACTTGGAACGGCAGACCCGTGCGGACGTACAACCTCTACATCACCTACTCCAACTACTACCGGACGCCCCGGCTCTACCTCTCGGGCTATCTGACCCCGTCGGAACCTCTGCCCCCACACCTGATGATGGAGGACATCGTGGGCGACTACAAGGACAAGACCGTCACGCTCGAAGACTTCCCCTGGTTCGACGGCAGCGTCAAGATGGCCTCCGTGCACCCTTGCAAGCACGCCTCCGTCATGAAGACGCTGCTCGACCGCGCCGACGCGGCGCTCAAGCTCCGCCGCCAGAAGCTCAAGCAGGCCCGGTCCGCCGAGGAGGCGGCCAAGCTGCAGAGCGGGCTTGAGGGCCTCGTCGACGACACTAAGGCGCTGTCGCTGGCGGACCGTCCCGACAAGCAGGGCCAGCCCGTGCCAGCCGGCGGCGACGAGTGGGAGGTACTGGAGGGCGATGTAGATGAGGACGACGACCGGCCGGCCATTCGGGTGGACCAGTACCTGGTCGTGTTCCTCAAGTTCATCGCCAGCGTGACGCCGGGCATCGAGCACGACTATACGATGGGCGTATGATCTGTTTTTCTGTGCCATACATGAAGTAATTACTTTTTTTTTCTTCTTTCCTTGCTCTCTACGAACGACAGGTCTGGGCCGGAGATTTGAATTTTTTCACGCATCTATTTTCCCCTCGTTAAGCATGTCCATCCAGCACAGGAGACGTACGTACGTACGAACTGACTCATTGACTTGCTCTGCTTGTTTGCTTGCTACTGAGGTATTCGGTTCGGTTCGAGTGGGTTCGACCGCGGTGCGTTGGGCAGGGTACTACTACTACTAGTAGTCATACTTAGTCATCTGTTTACCTGGGCAGGACAGGGTAGATACGTTAGGTACTGTACCTAGGTAATTAATCAACTGATTTCGATCTGCCGTTGGCCTTCCCCCCTCCCCCTATCTCTACTGCAGATGGGGGATGGCACCACATGATATAAACAACCGGTTCTATTAGTCCTATTCTATTTTATTGTATTCTGCTCTCCTATCGCCATCTCTTTTTCCCCTCATGCGTACAGCCGGGGCCCTGGGGGGGGTGGGGGGGGGGGGGGGGGGGGGGGGGGGGGGGGGGGGGGGGGGGGGAAGGGAGGAGACCACGAGGAGCAGGAGCTTCATTTTAGCCTGTCGGAGAGACGAGTAAGTAAATAACCGGCCCTTTAGTTACTAGTTAGGTACCTATAGTAGGTACCTATTTGTTCAAGAGAGAGAGAGAACGGCAGCAGGGCCGACAGCAATAGCAATAGAAAGCAGGAGGGAGATAAGTGCGGGGCGGGTATGTAGTAGAGGTAGGTAGTTTAGGTAGTTATTATTGACAGGACTTGTGAATATTGTATTGTGTCGTATAAAGATAGATGTTTAGAGGTAGCAGTATAATCAATTATTTGAACTAGGTAGTAGGTATAGTATTAAGAAGGTGCAAAACAATAATGGGTGCAGAATAGTGGAAGAAGATAGAGAGTGATATTTCTGTTCCTGAAGATCGCAGACAAGGTAATAAATAAAAGAGCGACGGCTTGCTTGATTGCCGGAAGGAATAAGTCAGTTGTGTAGAGGCATTGTCGACTTTTTTTATGCCTGCTCTCCCTACGGCTGCTAGAAACTGCTCATGCAGGGAGGGATAAGGAGAAGGAGATCCTTTGAGGGCTTCGCAGGAGGGACAAGATGCCGTGTAAGTTGGTTGTAGGCACTGGAACTTGGGGGTTGAGACGGTACCAGTATGCAAGGTCGACTTCCTGTTTCGTATTGCGAAGGGTCGTGACAGATTACACCTACTAGACAGAAAGCAAGGTGTATTTCCAAGCATACAGAAAGTGGCGACAGATCATATACATCCATTACCCACCTAACATCTATCTGTCATCATATTCAAAAAAATGGGCTTCATATATAGGGCCCAAGATACATGTAACACAACTGGCCAGCCAAGCCCTCCAATTGAAACCCTTACTCCATCTATCTCAGGAAAGACCTTGAGGAAGGCAAGCACACAAGACAAGAGAAACAAGATGCCTTCTTCCGATCTCATTTAAAATGCCCTCTGCACTCATCAGTTGAGTCAAGATATGGTACAGTAGTACCGTCATGGAAATTATGCTCTTGCTCATTCTCCGTCCTCCATCTCGTCTCTAACAGCTGACATCTCCCAAGGCTTCCTTAACCAGTTTGGGAGCACTGCTCAAGAGGCTGGAAAGGCGGGGTGAGCGTCCCCCCCGCACCATTCTGACCAGATTTGCATGCGCCGCCCTTGCCGGGCCTGGAGAGCCTCAGGGCGGGGATGCCCAATAAGCGTTTTCCCAGACCATTCTCTTCTTCGTCTGGAGTGTTATCACGCTCCTCAACTTATTCAGAGTTAGCCCTGGAAACCTAACTCCATCAGAATGGAAAACTAAGTGTTTCCTTCATCCTCGGTGAACGTGAAACCATCACCGACCTCCGGAGGAATGAGATCGTTGACATCCTGAGAAAGAATGACCCTGCCAAGAGGGGTAACGACTGAAGAACACCTACACCTGCGAAATCTCCCATAGAGTTCAAATTTCCTCCAATGGCTCCAGGCAGGGAAAGGTGACGGCGAGTCTTTGAGGAGCCATTCACAAGGTCACCCATATGGGGTACACGGACTGGTCGAATGGAATCCTTTTCAGGAAGCCGGACCGCTTGGACATCTCCTTGTTGGAGATCCTCAGGATGGATATCACTGTTGGTGACGTCCTTCACACTGTCGGTCTGTTACAAACCGAATAGGAGTTAGTCCAGAAATCTCTTTATCACTCCAGATATCATTGGTCTGGGGAGAGGATATAGATGTAAAAGTCAACAAGACTCGACGCAACAACAAACGAGATAGGACCAGATCTAGGTCTTCATCCAATCTTTCCCATTAGAGGTAGTTGCATCCTTGGCACATAATGTATGTACTGTAGAATACGTACCACAGACTGGAGGTCCTGAACCCGGGTTCCCATCGAGACTAGACACTTCCCCTTTCGGGACCGCGAGAGAGAGAACATCTTGAGGGCCGACAGCCAGCAAAAGGGCAAAAAGCGCAGCTCTGTCTTCTATTTATTGATCGCCTTTGGACAAAAAAAAGGAAATATTCACAGATGTTGCCGGTATATCTGTCCTCGTCGTAAAATATTCAGAGAAACAGGTATCGAAGTAAATGATATATTGAAGACAGTAAAAAATATGGACGAGGAGGAAGCAGATATTAGGAGCGACAACTTGTCTGCTGGAAGACAGAAAGAAAACCTCTGAATTCAGATGGCCATATAGCCCCTTTTGTATTCCTGCAGCAGGTCTGCGGGGCATTATTGTGAAAGTGATGAAGTCAAATAGCAGCCAGCAAGGTTTCCTTTCACCGCTGTCAGTAGTACTTTGTATTGCTATGTCGAATAGAAGATCATGCACGAAGACAAGAGGGACCACGAGAGTAAACATCAATCTGAAGAGTAGTCGGGGAATAACCAGGCCTCAAGCCGCTGAATATGCTACACTTACACTTCAAATTATCGAAATCAAGCTCACCAGTCAAGCTACATCGATGGTCGAATTCAAACAAGATCGTCGAGAGCAAGATGCGGCTGATCTCGGAGATCTCGATAGCGCGCCAGCAGATGACTCCCTGCCAAAAAAAGTGGGAGAACTACGGTGCCAAGAATCATAATCGATCAGAACAACACACACTAGATACTTCAGATCACGAACAGAGCTAGTAAAGCAAAAAATATTATTGAGCAGATAGAGTTCTGACCGTCAGACCCCGGGTGCATGTCGACTTGGCTATGAAGATCATCCGCGGAGCGAAAAAAGATACATATGTCATGACACATATCATCACACATTCAACACGTCAGCCAACTCAAATCAAGACAATGCTCTATATATGTGCTGATGGTATAAATAGCGTAAAGATCATCAAGAATAAATGGCAGATATCAAGTTTTACTCTGCACGCCTCTCTACGGTCCCGAAGGCCGTCCCAAAATTGCTAGTGTTTCCAAACTTTACTTCGGGCTCCTGTTCGCGTCACCTGTCGGCTCGTCATTTTTCCCAGCTGTTCTACGAGGGGCCTGGAGAGTTCGATAGAGCCTTCCTGGCCTCATCTAGGAGTTTCTGGTCGAGCTCTTTAAGAAACTCTCTATCTTTCTCTTCGTCGTTCAGGAGGGATAGGGGCCCTGTCAGGGCAGGGTCGTCGTCAAAATCTCCAAAGTAGGAGTCAGACTGCTCCGCCGGCATTCGAAGAGCCGACGTCGACACAGGCTCCAGAGGGTTTTCTGCGTAAGACATAGCCTCGCTGGGAGACCGTTGGTTAATCTCGGTCTCCATATCGAGGATGACCATCGGGGTATGCCCAGCGTCCCTCTTGAGGTTCTCATCCGGAGATCCTAGATCGGACAGTTTGAGCCTGAGGCTGCCCCTGCGTTCTGAACCTTCTTTCCGAGTCTTGGGATCTGGCTTTTGAGAAGGCGAGCCGACCAAGGGTGATTGGGACGGCGGAGTCATGTCCTCGGCCACTGCCTCAGGGGGTAAAGCGGTGGATTTGAGTGTGATCCCATCCGGGTTGCTGCCGATCTTCTCCATTGGCACTGGCACGTTGGTAGTCACAGAGCAATCGGCAGTTCCAGACCGGGGAGAAAGAGCGCTATCGAGTGCAGGCGGGGGCTCCAATCCATGCTCTCGGAGCGGGGGAATGTCCGCATCTGGCTTCCTGTTCTCATCTGCAAATACTCGCGTTAGCTTCGAACGTTGGCTTGAACCTTCGCACACCTGGTGACCATTGCTTGAACTACCCTGCTGCAACTGACTTCCTGGAGAGCTCCGCTGCAAGCTGATGTCGGACCGGAACGGTCCTTCCGCGGAAGTCCCTGGTTTCTCAGACCTTTCATTCAGCGCAGATTCGAGTTCTGCGATTCTTGACTGCAACTCGGCTCTCTCTCGCTCCCACATCTTCCTTTCCTCAGCGAACATTGCTCTCTCTCGCTCGAAATTTACCCGGAGGCTCTCGAGAAGTGCTCGCGACTGTTCTGCATACGCAGAAAATTCAGCGTATGGATCTACACTGGACGTTTTGGAGTCAGATGCCTGATGCATAGACGGGATCCAGCAGAGGACTGCTGGTTGCCACCGACTGCGCACGACGGACCGGGGTTGCGGAATGGGAGAACTGAACCTCTTTATAGACGCTCCCGTGGTAATTAAGTGACTGCGAGGACGCTGACTTCATAATCACCTTTGGACTTCTGTTGCAGAGAACTGCGCTGCAGTTTCAAATAGGTACGGCTATTGCCATGAGGGGTGTGCGGCGGAGAGGCTCCGTGGAGGCGGAAGGGCGGGCCGATCTTCTTAATACCGTCCTATATTATTGATTGGCGAAACGCTGTTAGTTATAGATCCGCTCGACCTGCAGCTGGCAGGCCGGACAAGAACATAACATAGGAAGAAGTGGTTACACGCAGGAAGAAAATCACTCACTGTGACCGAGGAAAAAGGCCGCGGAGCACGGAGGGATCATTGCATTCACATTGGGTGCTCCTATTCGGTCAACCACGCATGCGTAAGAAAGTGGAAGAAAATTCCAGATTGCGAGGCCGGCAATTGAGACGTACAGGGGCCAGTTCTCGTGCGGGGAAGCGAGCAGAAGCGGCGTCTGTAGCGCGATGACAGGCGCTGTTCTCAGGTACCGAATCGCCATGTGTCGGGGAGCGTTTTACGGGGCTGGCGGGAGATCAACCGAGCCCCAGAGCAGTGGAGACGCTGACGAGGGGGACAGAACGTATACAGATAGAATACGGGAAAAGTAGATGAAGAAAGAAAAACAGAGAGGGAGCAATCGTGAAAAGAGAGGAGAACAGCAGTGTTCACGAGGCGTTCTCGAGAACCCTTGCCGATGACGTCGTGGGCCGCTAGAGCGCTGAGGATCGGTCGGCTCAGTAGCAACAACTCATCCATTCTTCTCGACAGGCCAATAGTACTACCTTGGTCGTATAAATCGCCTCAAGTTTTTACGACTTAGGGACTTGCTTCCAACAAAAGGATGCATGGGTATTTCTACCAGCTGACTAGCACCTACACATTAGATTCCATGTGTGCCTTGGAGGAGATCGTCACGACATCAAAACACAAACTCCAGCCCCTTTCTAAATCACTGCGCCATGATTTTCCCCCAAAATTGAAGGGTCATGAAAGGAGATTTCCCCCGTGATATCCAACACCCAACGCCAATGCAAGATTATCATGTATGCGGCAACTTCCAAAACAACCCGGGTATCATAATGGCTGCTTGAGGACGTGACCTTCGACTCGTCTACTGATGATTATCGCGTTTTTGATGTAACACTCATTCGATGGGTCAATAGAACGGTGTATGTAGGTGACCGTGAGCAGAAATTAGGGCCACTAGAGGGAAGGGCGATCCTGACCACCACGGCTCCCTCTGCGCACCATGCGCTCAGCCTCCTCGAGCACATGCTTGTGAGCCGACTGCATCGGATAGAAATGGACCTCCTTGCCCATGGACCCGAAGACCGTCGCCAGGTAGAGGACGCCACGCGCGGACAGCTCCCGCCCGCCCACGGTGGAGGAAGGGTAGTAGAACCGGGGGTCGAGGTAGAAGATGACAGTCTTCCACCGTGGGAGCTTCTCCATCATCATGCGACCGACCTGCTCGTACTGTCGCAGCGTCCGCTTGGGGACGCCCGTCAGGTTGTGGACGAAGAAGAAGATCTCGAAGCCGACGCTGCGGATGCGGTTGCGCGCTGTCGCGCTCATGGTGTCGAGGAAGTCGCCCGCGCGGTCGAGGTTGAAGGAGTTGAGGAAGAAGAGCGTGTATTTCGAGTAGAGGAGGTCCTCTGCCTCGTCGTGGATCTGCCGGTTGACGGCCAGCAGCTTGCGCGCCGTTCCATCGTCGCCCACCCAGCTGGGGCACATGGAGAGAGCTCGATATCGGCCGCGGGAGGTGAAGATGTTTCCGCGATCGTTGATCACGATCAACGGGCGGTCCATGAACTCATTGGGAACCGAGAGCGCGTAGTCGTAGATCTTGAGACGGAGTTCGGGAGGCAATCCGAGGAGATGAGCTCTCTTGTAATTAGGTTTGGTATCCTGCGCGACGGGTTCGGGGACCTGCCCAGCATCCATCTTGTGCTCAACTGCCCAACAGGAGGGACACAGACGATTCCAAGGCACACAGATAGAGGATTCTGCTTGCCTGTCACGACATCGTGGACGAGGAAGGCCCAGAGGCAAACTCTGCACTCGGGCTTTTAAGGATGAGTCGATCAGCGGATCGGAGCATGCCGGGCCCGGTCCGAGTGGTGTGCCTTGGAGGCGTGTTGCGATGATACATGCAAGGACGGGTGTCCAAGACAACAGCGCATAGTTGGGCCGGGATCTGCTGTTAGAGAGAGTGCTGGCCCCTCAGACCACCATCGTGTCACCACGAGGAGCGTGGTCCACCACAGCATGCGAGGAAAGAAAACGTCGTGGTGGTCTTGTGTCGCTGCTGGGCATCCCGACCGGTGGGATCAGCGCCTAAGGCCGGCCCCGTTGCCGTTCCAGGCCCGTGGCGCTCGGCGGAACCCGAACCGGGCAGCCGGTCGCGCCCTGGCGGTCCAGATCTTCGGGCCGCCGCCTCGGCACCTCAGCCGCTACGTCAGCGCTGTGTTATGCCGGTAATTGGTGCCCGACAAGGTTGGGACTACGGGTCAAATTTTTGCTTCGCAAAGGATACGGAGTCTTGCGCCGCTACAGCTCCTAAGCAATATGTGCGGATTCGCTGTCGCGCCTCGCAGTTTGATATCATAACTGGCGGTACACTCGCGAAACATAAACGGCGGCTCAGGGGGAGGCCTTTGCCTCGGTTCATGCTTGCATCATACGCCCCCATTGTGACTCAGAATACACAGTGAAAAAGCCCTAGGGCGATAATACACGGTATACTTATCCCGAGAACGCCCGTCAAATGCCAATCAAAAATTCCAGAAAAAGTCTGTCACTCTCATGTCCTTCTATAGACCCCTAGTCCCCATGCGGCTCGGAGGATCGTCAGCCCCCAAGCCATCCCAATACTGTCCCAGATGACATTCAGCTTGCTCCCTTTCACTTCCCGCCAGCCCACTGGCACCTCCGCGACAGGTATCCCGGCGAACTCAGCGAGCATGAGCATTTCCACGTCGAAGATCCAGCCCTCGCAATGCATGTACGGGATGATGTACGGCAGGGAAGCGCGCGAAAAGAGTTTGAACCCGCATTGCGTATCTTTGATGGCTGCGGTTGCTGGGGGTGTCAACAGCCACAGGATCAAGTGAAATGAGTGCATCAAGAAGTTGCGTAACTTGGATCGCTGTTTACGTCAGATCCTGTCCAGAAAGCAGTTTGAAGGAGTCTCGTACCTTGACAACCGCTTCGCTGCCGACCATATGCGCTCGCGAGCCAACAGCGACACCACGACCCTCTGAGTCCTCGATCTCTTGGCAGGCCGCCACCAGCTTCGCAAGGTCGTCGAATTTGCTAGCTCCGTCCGCGTCCGCGAAGACCACGTATTGTCCTCTGACATGTCGCATCCCATGTGTCACCGCGCCGCCTTTCCCTCGATTCTTGGTCAAGGAGACAACACGGATGGTACCAGGTGGGATACGCACGCCCTCCTTGTTGTGTGGTGTCCACGGACCAACGTAGCCCTTGGGGTGTAAAGACAACTGATGGTCCCGCGCAAATGCGAACGCGGTCTCCTCCGTTTTATCTGTGGAGCCGTCAGACACGATTAGGATCTCCCAGCCTTTGGAGGGTGCTGGCCTGCCAGCGTGTCCATTCGTCCCCTCCTTGTTGGCTTTGCGCTGTCGTATGTTCTTCTGCGCCTGGTGAGGGCCCTTTTTGTCGGCCAATGTCCCGTAAGCGTGCTCCAGGAAGTTCACCGCCTCTTCCAGCATCCCTCCCAGGCGCTCTTCCTCATTATAGGCCGGAACGACCACAGACATGAACAGGTCTGCCTTATCCATGACAAATTCATCCGTTCCCTTGCCATTGCGCTTGTGAGAGTCGAAGGCGTCCTGCCAGCATGGCAGTGGTCGAGGCTCAGTGACCGATCCGTCGTCTGCTAATGTCCTGTATTTCTTCTCTTCGGGGAAAGGCTTTCGAGGTTCGGGAGCTACTGCGAAGAGGAAGACGTAGAACTACGCCGCTGGTGTCAGTAAGCTTGCTCTATTAGTCAAGGAGTTCATTGAAGCAAACGTACCAGCACACAAAAGCCTAGAATGCTTGACAGGAGAGAAACGAGTAGAATGTGAGCAGGAACCTTGCTGATCAGCTCCACACAGCGGAAGCAGATTTCGCTCACTGTTTCCGCCATTGTCGACGGACTCTGCGGTCCGCAGCGACGACAGCGGTCGCAGGGAGCTCGAGAAGAGCGGAATTGCTCAAGAATGCGCGGACTTCGTCCCTTGGCCAGCCATGCGATGGGACGAATCTGCGATTCCTTCCCTCGGGTTACGCGACAGTTGGCAGAGGGAGGGTGCTGCGCCGTGGTTTTTTATCTGTATGCAAAGACACGTCTTATAATAGTTATGGCCCTACATCGATGATCGCGTTGCGTGAAAGCGCCAGCTTGTCCTTATCCGGGCGTTTAACGGGGCTTGGCGCGGGTTTCAGCATTAGCGGCGCCGCGCGGCTTGGGCCGTTTGTCCCCGGACCGTTATCTCTGCGCCCCAGGAGTCGTCATCCTCGCCTCCTCTCCACAATCTCCTATCCTACCTCCCTGTTTCATCTTTGTTCGCGAGAAGCAAGAATGAATTCTGTGACTATATCTTTACTTCTGGCTACACAGATTGGGCCTGCAATCCTCGACCCCGGAATGTTCTTGGGCTACATAGCCCCGACTGCTTGCTGATTGATCAGCTGAGACTATGTGAAACTCCAGGATTTCTCTGATTCTCAAACTGGCCGTTACATCCTTATATCAGTAATATTATCTTCCCGGTAGGCTTTCATGCAAGTCTATGAAAACTCAAGGGACGTACCGGTTCCCAGTTTTATTGATTTCCACCTGTTCATACCCGGCCGTCATCTGCCTATCTTTCAACATCAATGGATCCAACTCGTCTTCCCCATCTGCTCACTTGATTGATGTCTAGTGGTCGACTTATTTATGTGCCTTCTTTCTTCCGGAATTCTTTCGTCATAAATGCCGTGTCACACCAGTTATCCTAGTCGTTTATGGTCTTTTCACCTTCGCAAAGCTTTTTCACAATTAGAGGACGAGTCTGCGATTCCGGGAGATGCCAGACCGTGCCGATTTGAGCCTATCCCTTTCATTCTCTTAACCTACAATGAGTGTTTTGTTCAAGCATTGGACCAATGTGTTCATCGCCAATGCACCGATATGTTGTCTCTACAAGGGCCACACACTTATGTTATGGCTCACAGTGGCTCATAGCAATGCTATTTTCAGACTCGAATTCTTTGCGATGCTTATTCCCGACAGAATTTAATCAAAACTATTGTGCAAGGTTCCTTAGTCGTTAGTTTATAGCACTCATTTACAGCGTGATTGAAAAGGGTGGATTCATCTTGTGTTCTGATGCTTTTTGTCTATTTATGCTTTATACAAAAGAACTGGCCTCTATCCAATGATTATTTGGGACATTGATGCGAGGGCGATATGTACCATGAATAGCCTCATTTTGTTTATTTGTCTATTGACATTTGGCCTGGCATTCCTACGTCAGAAGAGCACTGGTGCATAAAATATCACCTGTTCTGACTCATCTGACAAAGCTGTCTTCTGTCATCTGATTGCAGCCGTCTTGATTCATAATTCATATTTGCCACCACCGCCACTTGAGTACCGGCAGAGTCCGACGGTCGAAATCAAAGTTGAAAATTTCGCATGTCAGTAATGAAGAATCACTGTCCTTTACGTGTCAGGATTCTTTTTCCAAACGGTAACGAGGCGATACAAGTGTGACAGAAAGCCCGGATTAGGCTAGTTGGCCCCGGCTTCAAGACACTCGCCATCTTTGCCCGAACTACTACCGAAAAAGGCAAATGGCTACTATGATCTACTGACCGCTGAGGTGGCTTGGACATTCAGCTTACGCTCCTTTTCATCGATAGTTGAAGGCAACCAGCTGATGATACCGCCCTACGCCTGACAATATCCGCTCGTGCAAGCATAGAGCGGCAGCATTGCCACCACACACTCGTATGTAGAAATCCCTTCCCCCACTCTCTTTGGTTGCGCGAAAAGAAGGCACCGACACCTCAGCTGGGCTGGTAAGTCGACAGTTGGAGTGACTCTTAACGTGGCGTGACAGCAGGGAAGCGGTGTCCCTTGCTGGAGGAACGTTGCGTTGCATGTGACATGTGCTCCATATACCGAGGTCAGGAGACTAACAGCTTAGGTATGATGGCGGTTGCCTTCCAGTGCCCAGTGCTGCTCTTTTCTAAATCCTGTCGGATGAGATGCCCAGTTGAATTTATACACTTCATGCACGTGTTACCTATGCGCAATCACAATGGATATGTGTTACCTATATTGGCATGCATTATTATTAAGGAATGTGGATAACATTCACCACACCCGTTACACGAATTGCGACAGCTTGGTATAGTATAGGCAGCAATTGTCACGAGGGCATTAGCCTAAGAATGTCTTCGCGCCCAAAAGCCAGAGGCTGCTGCAATATACGAGATGATGGGCCATTGCTGCAACCATTACATAGTCAAATCCACCCATTCATAGCCTTTTCGCCGATATTATCTGAACAAATCATATTGGACACTAAATGCCACATACAGTTCAAGAAAGATCCACGTAGTAGGCATCTATCTATTTGTCCCGTCCAGCAAATATCATCTTCCATCCGTCCGTAGCCAATTAAACATAACAGTCCTGATAACTCATTGTATATACATTATATACCTCCGTTCGAATAGGAGACTTGTTTTCGGCCCAGTTTAAAAAAAGATTCTTAGAAGATCGCACTCCTGTATACAACCGGACAGCTTTTGGCAGATACAATGCAATGCATCTTGCCCGAATCCCCCGGATCCGGATAAACAATCGCTTCCCCTTTCCCTATTTGTCCAGATCCTCCTCATCATCGGATGATAAGCTTGTGACCTAGCTTGCATTAAGCTTCATTTACATATAAGTATACGAAGTATTACCTTAGGTACACAGTAAGCAAGGCAACCGACCGACCGATGGATCGGCTACCTATCTATCTACCTAAGTCGGGATGGAGAGGAACGTTGTAATGTAGGCAGCAGCAACACATACCACACAACATTAAAAAAAGACGCTTTTTTCCCTGCCTTAACGCTGAAAAACGAGCCAAAAGGGCGAGAGTCCTACCTATTATACAGTATAGCATAGCACAGTATAGCCTCGCAGATATATACTCTTGCTGCATTGAGACTATTATTCGGATCAGCCATGCATACAGCATGCATGCATATACAAAGTACTGTACCTAGTAATGTGCTGTACATGTACCATGACATAGGTGGCTGTGTGAAACAAGCTGAAAAGTTCAAATTAGTGTTTACTCACCAAGACGCCGTCCCTTTATTTCCTCGTAAAACAAGTGAGACGGTCGCTGGCTGGCTGGCTGGCTGGCTGGAAGTAGCTGTATAGAGTACTTACATATGGGGGAAAAGATGATCAATTGCCGCAATATGATGTGATTTGTCAGAAAAAGAAAAAGGCAACGGATCTACAGAAGAAGCGCAGATCATCACAGCGTGGCCGGAGAAGTTTTCCGTTCCAATTGTAATTGCAATTGGGAGCTGGAACTGCAGGTTGGAGTTGGGGTGGGAATTGTAATTGCAATTGCACTTGTATCTAGCTGTTGCCAATTTTGATGGATGGATTGTCTCGTCTCATCCACGGATACATAGAAGTTCCCTACTGCCGCCCTACTCTACGGCATAGCATAGAAACGGGGCGTACATGGAAATTTATTTTTTCCCCGGGCTTGTGTAGTTGGTAATGCGCACATTTGTCTATCATATATTAATTGTGTGTACTTCGGAGACTCTGATTTAGGATATAATATAGATTTTTTTGTCAAGCGGTCCTTAATGGCCGACAAACTAATCTATTTCCCTACTAAGTTGACATCTGTTAATTTCAAGCAAGTATTCACTGGTTTCATGTGAGGCCCTTGGGGGGGGGGGGGTCCGATATTACGTCCTGCGCAATGACAGGAGGGACGATAACTTAAGTGTGTCTTTAAACTCGGATCTTGAGTTTTCTGTTACTATTAGATTTTGGACTGATATTTATCTGTACAGTACACACCTGAAAAGTCAGGACTTGCGCAATTCGCGACAGAATGAATATGTAGAATATTTCAAAGTATAAACAAAATAGAAAATTGTTCTTGTATCTCTGAAATGACAATATCCAGGCTCTTTGGCAGAGCTAAAGAGACAAATAAAAAAAGATAGAAAACAATTAATGCAAAGACATGAACACTCTTTTCATAACTGCAGCCCATTCTAGAACTTTTTGTCGAGACCAATATCTCTCGTATACTTTGCTCTAAGAGTACGTACTGTACATACATATCTTTCAAAGGACTTTTTCTTTCGCCGCTTTCGAGCAGTTTCGGTCTTTCGAGGATGGTGATATGATATATAGTGCTAGTCCTCACACATTTCAAGATGGCGAAGCGCGGACCTAATCTGCTTAATTACCTCGTAGATTCTGATGATAAGTGTCTTCGTCATTGTTCTGCGGCATGTTAATATACAGTATCTAGACTATCCTTGATACATGGTACTGTCCCTACAATAATTCGCGTCTCCGAGCTGTGCAATTGGAGTTTGTCGGTACCTATATATGCAGTACAGTAGATCACAGAATCTGTACATCAGTTTCATGCTATAATGCTATCTACGCTGATAATGAGATTCACCTTTAATAATTCATATAGAGAATCGAAACATCTGTTTAAAACATCTGTTCGCCCGCTGATCTATACGCTCTCGTTATCCATCGACGCATCATCATTGGTTCCCTCTAAGCGCCATCCAATCAAGCATGCAGCCCGACAACGTTAGACCGATCAGTCCAGGAACAGCCCCCAAGGCTGATACAAGGCGCTGCGATGAGTTTTCATCCACCCACGGATCTTGGATCAGACCTATCACTATCATTTTTGTATGTCAACACCTATTTTCTTTGGATATACCTTTTTGGTACGCAAATATCTCTGGTGGGGGGGGGGGGGCGGGTTTATATGCATTATTGCTTCTATGATTTGTTGTGATATCATATTTAGAAGCGGTCCAGCCAGCTGCTAGATACCAACTTATGGACCCTATCGGTTTTGCCGTGGGCAGCATAAGTGGTGCGGCCACGCTTTTCGACTCCTGCATCGAATGCCTCAAATATATATCAGCGGCCCAGAAGCGGGACCGCGACTATCGGATACTGGAGATCAAGTTCGAATTCGAACGCGAAAGGTTCTACCAGCTGGGCAAGGTGATGGGGTTGAATATCGATGTCACCGACACGAGTAGGCAACCCTCGGCTGTACATGACGGTGGACAACCTCTGGATTCCCGCACGACGGCATACCTTGATCTTGTCAAATCGCTCATCGAGGACGTGGAGGTGATGAGGCAGCGGTACGGTTTGAGAGAGGCCGCATCGACGGGCGAGACGGCACCAAAACCCATCGGGAGGATATTTCAAAAACTCCTGAAGCGTTCAGACCGGAAGGAAAACAACCTGTCGCACCCGGTTCGTTGGGTCATTCAGGACAAGGAGAAATTCGAGGGTCTAGTTGAAGATTTGAAATCGCTGAACGATATATTCGAGGATACTGTTGCTTCTCACGCTCGTCTGTCCACATATCGACGTGAACTCCACAAGGAAATCCAGTCTTGTACCGACACTGACGCTCTTGAGATATTATCGATGGCATATATGGGAAATGAGAACGGGATATCTGATGTTGCCAGTCAGCAGATATCAGCTCTGGAGGACCGGTTAACGAGTATGGAGCTTGTCGAGGATCGGAGAGAGTCCAGTGGTATGCAGAAGACGCATTCGTCACCTAAACCTCGGCACCAGAGCGATCAGAAGCTCGCGACAATTAATGGGTCCCTTGGAAGCAGAAATTCAGCTTTAGACCTGGAAGGTTATTTGGATGATCAAACTCGGAACGCACCCTTCCTTTCTGGTCGTCAAAGTAGTGCTTTGTTGGAAACCATGGCAGGAGTTGGAAGTCTTATTCTACATCTTCGGAGAGACGACCTGGCCCATTGTGAGAGTGTGCTGACACGTCTATCAGCGAGGCCACGGTCTATCAGTCTGGAACGCCGGATACAGCTGGAACTCAAGGATCTGATTACAAAAATTTCAGGGGAATTTGATCCCATCCTCCCCACGCGCGGATGCAGCATGGCGCCCATTGGAGACAATATATACGAATGGCGTGCGATAATCAAGGGTCCAACACAGACACCTTACGAGGGAGGAATCTTCAAGATCAGAGTCTGAGTTCCTCCTAAATATCCCATGGAGCCATTACATTGGAATTTCGAGACAAAGATATATCATCCCAATATCTCGCGACGTACTGGTGAGACCGTTCCTGTGCTTTTGGATCGTGTCCATCAAAATCGCTCTTGGTGTCCAGATGAAACCTTTTCACGATGGATAGAAATGGTGAGAGAACTGTTGGCGACGCCGTCACCCGATCCTTTGGATGCCATTGAACCTGGTATCGCGGAAGAGTTCAGAGAGAATCGAGAAAGCTTCAACCGCACTGCCAGAGAATGGACTAGAATTTATGCGGACCCGGAATTACAGAGAAATATGAGACTTGAACCTAAATTTCAAGTTCCCAGGGTGTCCAGGACTCTTGAGGACTGTGAGAGTGGCCTATATCATGTTAGCATGACCTGCTCTCGGCTTCACAGCAGCATGACTGGCACAGATCATATCATTCTACAGAAGAAAGATGGTTAGCAGGCGAGCTGGCCATATGTCTCCGTCTGATCATATGTGAAATCGAGTACATCCAAAACTCCAGATTTATCGACGTCATAGGAGCGGAGGCATTTGCAAAATATGCTAAAACACACTGGGGGCATATGTCGGAAAGAATCTCTCTCGTGGTTGAACTGGCCAGTAGAATCAACTCTCGATCAAAGAGCACGGATATGACCTTTTTTTGCGAAGACTCTGGCTAGATATCTCCGCTGTCTTACTAGCAGTATAATGGCTTGCAGGGAGGGTATTAAGAATGCTATCTCTGTCCAGACATACAGAGAGTGTGGTTTCTTCCTGTACGCGTTCTTAGGTGCTGGGTTTGAGGATCACGAGGATCAGCGCAGTCCAACTGCGAAGCTTCCATTCCCTCTGTTCGAGATTTAGGGAATCGTAATACTCTCAGACTTTTCCTTTTCTACCCTCTATTCCTTCTACCTAACCAACTCAGTCACTTGGTGAAGATGAAAATCACGTATGAGAGATGTCAAGAGCATCACATGATCCAAGACGATCTGGGGCTAGGGGGCTGCCATGCTACCTACCCACAGATAACCCTCATGCTTCTCACAACGTCCTACGGTCTATTATGACGAGAACAGTGCAATTTTCTCAGTGCGTAGAACTGTTCCTCGAATCAGCTTGCTAAGGGAGCAAAGATAGCGATATATATACGTGAATATGGAACTTATGTGAGATACAAAAGACGTATTCATTAGGATGAAGCAAATGCTTCAAAGCAGCTGCCGACGTCTGCCGTTAAGGATATTTCACTGTGATGCGGTGTGCGACTCAGCAGTGCCACGTACATAGCGTAAATCTGCTCCGAGATTAATTCATCATTCTTCCTATTACGTTTCCCCTCTGAAAAGAGAGAAATACGCTACCAGACCAACCGTCCTCTGTATGAGCGCACCCCTGCGACGGTGGCATCTGTCGGAGGATAACACGGAGCATTGTCGAAGGTCGTATACATGTGTAGGACATTATGATCATCCTGCCCCCTGAAACCTTGAACCCGAGACGGCTCCGGAACTCATTGTAAGGTCAATCCACGAGGCAGGCAATGAGGTTGTTGGCATTCCTTTCACATATATTTTTGGTCAGAGCTGAACAAATATGAAGCATTCGCGTGCACCCCTGTGAGAATCAAATATATCAGTTGCAAAGAGTCGACTTACAGTACGCCATCTTCTTAAGCCCGACTGTGAGCGAGTCGGATGTGGTCTGAGGTGGTATCTCAGGAGGCAGATTATGATAGGGTCACACGTCCATCATCTTCGCATCGTCATCCTGCAGCCCGGGCGATAGGGTCTTCGATCTGCGATCCAAGGGATTCACTTCTCTTGGCGCATTCTCGGGCTCGAAAGCCAGAGGAGTAGCTGAAAAGTTCTTAGAGTTATAATTATACGTAATCCAGCGTTTGAACTTCTCAATATGTTAGCAGAACAATCAAAGTCAATTTTTTCGACAGTAGGACTCACCGTCGCAATGCGAACTCCTAGCCACAGACATCGGTGGGTTCGTGGCACCACAATGGAGGGAAGTTCAATGGACCGCTCCTCTTCATCGAGAGAGTCGTCGAAGAACCTATCAGGGAAGTAGAGCTGGCTCCATGCCTGACCACGTATAAGGAAGTCCTCAGGCAATTGCTGCACAGTGCCATTCTCGGAACGAGGAAACTCCTCGCTCTCGATTTTGGCGATGTCCGTATCATGGCGAATCAAGGAATTGAGGAATGCAGCAATCTGTGCCCATGGAATCTCTGCTTGAACGTACTTCATACTCTTTGGGTTCAGTGCCAAACACCAGAGAAATGCCAACGAGACATGAATATGTGGAAGGACATTTTTATCGCCAATCCGCTGAAGGACTATCGCTAACGTCGAAAATGCAAGATGAGATCCGTAAGAAATTATCTGAAGCGAGTTTGAAAATTGGGCATCTTCTGACGTCGAAGCGTTGACCTGAGAGACCAGAAGATCTTTGGACGATGATATGTTTTCCGGACTCCCCCAAAACCGTTGAGCAGACTGATATGTTTCCTCGTATGATTGCGCTTTAATTTTCCGATGATCAAACATGTCTGGCATTATGGCATCTTGCTGACCATATTCAAAAATAGCGGCAAAATTAGACGATGCAATATAGACACCATGCTCCCGAAACAAGGTCCCAACTCTTCCGATGTAATTATCGAGGAGGGAAAGGAACTCGTCGACAAATTTGATAAATTGATCAACAGAACCCTTGGTGAAGAGTACACCATGAGCACTGACAAAGGCAGTGATGAGTGTAGGATAACGATTGTTAACTGTTTTCGAAGAATCAAGAAGCGGATTGAAGAGGAGAAGTATACTTTCCCTGGCACTTGGGAAAGGAGAGATGCTGACCAATGATTTCGTGTAATAGAAGAGCTGCTGCACAATGTTCGGACGGGCAAGCACGGCGAGATGATGTTGAATTCTTCCAACGTTTGGGCTTTTATCTGCAGCTTTATTGTACCAATATCTAGCCACTCCAGCCCAGACTTCACGGTCTCTCATGTCAGCCTCTTCTACAGCCATGCGATATCTTGCTAGATCCCCGAGGCATTCAATCCACGTCTCTTCAAAGGCCGGGACGCTTTCCAAAAGCAAGGTCATCATGGAATATGCCAGATATATGAACGTGAGCATGTGTTCCAGGGAGTCGGGAAGCCTATGTCGTAGCAACTCCAGAAAGGAATGGATTCCGTAGCGCCACATGCGAGCGGGCATGGCATACTTTTCTGCCAGTTTTCTCAGAACAGGACTGGCCGAGGGATGCTGAGAAGCCAAGAAGAAGTCGTGATGCTCATGCAGCAGTGTTCGATGCAAAGCAATTAGGGCTTGCCACTGGACATCACCAAGTTCATTTTGCGACTGCGATTGTTGCTTGTCGATTTCCATGCATTTCTTTTCGACCATGACTAAACCGGCATATATGCCACGGACCTCGTTGACCAATTGTTCCTCTGTTATTGGATGTGTTTCCGGTTGGAGGAACATATCTGCATATTTGGCGCGCCCAGCATCGCCGCCTCTCCATGTTTGTGGAGATGTATTAGCGTCATGATGTTGACCTGATGCCTTATGGTGCTCATGTTGCCGTTTTTGACGAGGTGTATGCGTACGAGGATCATTCCGTCTTGGAGTTGTGGCAGCAGCGGTGTTGTATTCATTATTAGCGTTGTACTTGGTGTTGCCCAAGTAAGCTCTTCGGTTAACATCATCCAGGTCTGGGTTGAAAAGGACTTTCCCTGGTCCTGCATGTGAGGGACCACGGTCAAATTCATCCATGTCTTCTGCAGGATTTAGAGGCATCTTTGGCGGGATATGACTCCCCCCTATCCCTGTTTCAGCCGCCTGCTCGGTGGTCTGGCGGTCCAGGGTGCTGGCAGGCCTCTTCCGTCGCTCATTGGCCGCTCGAGGAGTCGTCTGACTGGATGACGGAGTGTGTTCCGCACCGACACCGGGGAAGCCATGCTCTGCAGAAGCTTTGCTTGCCCCCTGAATATTGAGATTTTCTATACGGGGCGCGTCGGGTGACACCTCTGCAGAATACGGCCGTTCAAATGACGCTGACGGGCTCGCAACATTACCCGCTTGGTTGGCGGCCGAAGAACCTGATGATGTGCGCTCTCTCGATGAGAATTTGTTAGATGGCCTCCTACGATGAAAGTCAGAAAACGGCAAAGAGAGATGAAAAAAAACTACAGGGGGTCTTACTTCGTAAAACAGTTTTCATTATTTCTTTCGATTGGGTCGACTGGACCGTTGGCCAATGCACTAGCAGGATATTGCATGCTGGCCTTGGCGCGACGCCTTAAAGATTCTGTTTCTCGGCGATAACGGATCAGTTTTTCACTAAAAGGATCAGTCATTGTATATACAAGAGTAACACATCATCTGACCGCGGGTTATCAGTAGTGGCTGGTCGAAGTCTAGAGGGCACGGAGTCTAAAAAAGCCTCAGCAAAGGACAAGTTCGGGGGAAAGGAAACGTCATGAGCACGCTAGATGCCACACAGAAACAGACACTAGAAGCTGTGCAGAAAACCACTAAGGTCAGGTCTACGAGAACATGGCGGGGTAAAGGAAGAGTGTTCGACAAAGCAGCAGTTTTGAGAATCACGACCGTGAAGAAAAAATCGGTTTGGAAAGAAAGGAGAAAAAGGCATCAGCCTCAACTTACCAGCAAAAAATGAACATCCATGACCAGCAAGTGAGTCCTCCGAGATGAGGAAATAGGATATTATTATTCTATGTTCTATATATCTAGTCTGGAAGGCTAGGACTCAGGGTACCTGCACATAGCTCTTCGACAACCATGTGACTCGGATGCGGCTCGTTGCCTTAAGATCAGGCAAACCATTTGCGACTCATTAGATAGGCATGGCAGTCCACGATAGGCACTTGTTGCACTACTGCGTAAGATAGGGAGGCAGTCGTTGGGTTCTTAGGATAGAAGATTCGGGTAAAGTTGGGGCGCGGCACGTCATTGAAGTCTGCCCACCTGAAATCCTTTGCTCCACGGGTGAACGCCCGCTGGTCCGTGCTTCCTCCCGGGTAACGCGGTGGTAAAATGACGCAAGTTGCAAATTTCCCGATTGGGACTCCTCTCGGTAATTTACCAAATCTGCCACCGGAGTGGAAAGGCTGCGGAGTACTACCTACCTAGGTAGGTAGTCTGCGACTTTGAGGCTGGGGGAATAGCTGTATTTCCTGTTCAAAATGAACTTACATACTGCCTACAAGGGTAGCATGTGCCCATATGCGTAGAGAGGCTGTTTTACATGGACGTCCCTCCCTCCTCAGACTCTCGGCTAGTACGTTCACGATCTCTACAGAGTGTGGCTGCTGACTCTGTCGAACACAATCCCCCAGATTCTCATGGATACTTATTAGATGTCCAGCTCTTACTAGCAGCAAAATCTTCTGCCCCAGCCAGATGAACACTTGACTAAATTCCTTTCTTTAATTTTTTAACCCCGGATTCTACAGTACGCTTCCTGCGTGTCTCTCATTCTAGAAATCAGTTATCTAATGGTCTAAATACCTCCGCAATTTTTTTAAGCTAGCAGCAGCCTATCTTTCTTATCTTATTGTGATCTTATCTTACTACTTTAAAACTCTGCTTAGCTTTCTCTGATTGGTGGATGGCAGGAATCACCAAGTGAGTGCAGAGAATGACATGACTATCCATCTAAAACTGTATACTTCACCGCTTTGCTCATATGTCTTTCATTAAAGAGCACTTCTTTGCTTTAAACGCTCATATTATCTCATGTCATGTGTACTCGTTGACCTCTAACAGTGTCTTCCTCACCGCACTGGGTCTCAAAGATGTACTTACAAGCGGTTCGCGCAAGCGGTTTCCTGCTACAGGTGGACCACGAGGCCAAAGACGCCTTCAGAGTTTAAATAGGTATAGAGGATCAAGTCTACAGAGCTGAGAGCAGAAATACTACTTATGTGCATATACCCGACGGCAAACTTGGCGGACCACGTCTGTGACCACCAGAGCTCTGCGTTGCCCGTTTGAATTCGATTGAGACCAGAACTATTATCGGGTCCTCACACTGCAGACCAGCACGGACTGTTCGTACAGAGTGTTCCATAAACACGACGGACAGAAGCATGAAATCAAACAGGCCACCAGTCAGACATACGCGGGCGTTCGTTTGGCTGACGATAGACTCCGCTCAGCCCTCACTGATTATTGCACCACTTGCACCTTGCCACCGGTCGTCGCTCGAATTGTTGACCCGTCTGTAAGACGGGGCAACTCTATTATTCACGCATTTGCGGTTTTCGTTTTGCACCGCCTTTGGCCGCTGAAGCCTGAAGGGGGGCCGCTAAAAGATCGGTCTGCTTGTTCAGGCTGAAGGTTGCTCTTCAGGTTTCTTGCCGATTAATCAGTGGTCATCAATCTCATAAATCACTCACATGACCAAACTGGTGGACACGGCAGGCATAGCGACACTATGTGGAGAATCTTTCGAATAATTTTGTTCGCGTCTTGGGGCTCTTACGAGTGTCAAAGCACAGCGAGGCTCGGGAGCATTGTCGGTAAAAGACTGGGGACTTTCGGAACGGTTCTCCCCACACCCGCAAGGCCGCAGAGGAAGCGGTAAAGGAAGAAACTCTTCAATGCGGATCAAAATTTAAGAGGAACGCCATCTACAGCCCTTCGGAGCCTTTTCCGATGATGGATAACGAGACTCTTGAACCGCAGATTCTACGTGGATCCTCCCGTGCACGCCCGCTGAAAGCTCTGTCCCCACCCGCAATTTCTAGCAGGTACTTCGATTCCTTACCCTATGGGTAGTTGAAAGTTGACACTTAGTTTCACCCGTATGTTCCTACCTGGCCCACACTTGAAACATCAACTGGACGGCGCTGGCATGGTGTCTAGTACAGTGACAGCTGATCTGGAGTATCGGTGTTGTTCCGGTGTACAGCTTACTGGTCTGATTACGGGGACGACTCAGCAAACAAAAACCGCGCTAATTTTGATATGTGGGTGCATAGAGATCACTTCATATTATGTTGCGGTGCTGAGTTGCCTTCAATACTGAAGAGACGCAGGGCGGACGGAACACAGTAAATGTCCAATTTAGTGTTTGGTGCACATTAGGCATGGGTTCCACATAATGCTCGTTGCTGCAGCATGACGTAGGACTTTTCTTGGAGCAAAGCAGGCTGATCCGCAACTTTACCTGGTCATCATTGCCAGTCCTGCTAATATTTCAAACACCCCTGCCAACACCCCGCTAGGGTCGAGGGACTCCGTCTGTTTCTCAAAAGAACAGAAGGCAAAAGGCAACCGAGAGGTACTACTTACCTCTCATACCAGCAGAGGACAGAAGGACCAACGGGTAAGGATGTTTCGTTGACATCTCTGCCGAGAGCGTTTTCCCATGCAGGCTGCCTTGAAACGCATTGTAAGTACCCATATACGGACCGCTGGAACGGCACCAATTTAAGAATCAGTCGAGATAGCTGAAAGCTTGACGAGCAACATGGGATAGACAAATCTGAAAGAAGATTTTCTATTACTAGACTTCCAGACCGCAACGGGTTTGTCTTGCATTCTTTGCCTGAAACCACTGCTTCCAGAGGTATGCAGTCGAAATATACATTGCAGTAATTGACAACGATTCTTGCTGTGACTATGCAGATGTAATTTCACAATCCAATTTCCTCATTATCGATAGATATTTGGCAAAGGAAAAGCCCCGACTAAAGATGAATCTTCGAATTGGGTACTATGCAGTGCAGTGTGTGCCGTGGTACATGTGAGGAATAAGCCTGTCAATTTCGGAATGCTCCGAGGCAACCTTGAATCCACTGGGCCTGGATACTAGGTTCCTTGCATACATGTACAGTACCTAACTAGGTAGGCACTGTACCTTAGGAAGTATTTAATTCTGCCCCTTTATCCAGGCTTTAAGAGATGATATTGCGACATTCCCGATAGTCAATTCTGCACGTGCATTTCGATCCCATTCAGATGGATTCCTTGACACGGTACTGGTCAATGAGAGTAGGTGAACCTGCATGACAGCATATCTGCTTATGCGGCCACTGAAAATCACATGTGTGACGTCGGTCTTCTAAATTGGTCGGTGTGTCCTCCATCTCTGTGCGATTCTTGAAGCTGTCATGCCACAGGATAATGCGATATTTTTTCCATTGACGCACCCCGTCTGTATTTGGACTAATGATTTGATTTATCTTCAACCGCGAAACCGCAGGAAATTTTACTCACAGGTTACAGCAATTTTATCTCTCCAATTGAATACATTACGTCCTACTAGAGAGGCAGGAAACGCACTTGGCATGTATGTCATTCTCCTACAGGACTTTAAAGATATAAATCGAAGCTTTAGATTCAGTCCTTATCGCAGTTGCCTTTCATGCATAATATAATTGATTACCCGGAAGCTCCGTTTGATCCAAATGGACAAACTGTCTTTTAAATAGTACTGGTGAGCAAGGGTATCTCCACGGATAGCCACGTGCATGGTGTTTTCCGGGTAACAACATCGGCCACATCAGTTCGGATGAAATCAGATTCTGAGGACAGGACCAAGCGTTGATGGGCCAGCGCTCTCGAAGGGAAGTTGGCAAGTATTTACACGGGTCTCCACAAATCCTAATGTGATTCGTCTTTAATGACTTGCATGCATAAGCGCCTGCACGTACGGAGTAGACGTTTAGTCAAAACACCTTATTTGTCCCAGCTTTTATCGCGACTGCAGCAGCTAATTGCATTCCGACTTACCCAGACACGCTCATATGATTTGACGTTCCTTTTGCCCCAACTCAAGTCTGAAACGCAGATAACCATGCAGTAGGTACCTGGGCACGTGTACCTACTTTGGACCTACTACGTAATCGGCGCTCCTAACACCGAAGTCGACACCAGAAACTACATACAGAGTAGTCCTTTTCGAAGCCTCCACCACCCCACAACACAAGAAAAGCTTAATGTCAGAAAAGATATAATGCTATGTGGTCTTCTCTACCTTCAGATCCGCATTCAGAGACCCACATGAGATTTCCAGAAGGTTACGACAGCTTACGCTGTCGGAATTTTTACGCTGCAAGTATCCTTAAGTTAAGAGGTCCACATCGCCCGAAACCTGATACAGATTGAGGCTTTAAGGCTTGGAACCATCGCATTTTAATTCAACAGCTTCCAGACTGACACTCAATTTCCCAGGGACTGAGACCGCATAAAAGAGGCAGGCATTATTTCCTGGTTGCTTTTGAAAATCCACATACACATAACTTACATACGAGATTAAACAAAGAAAAAAGTACCTTATGACTTCATTGCCAACGACGCAACCCAAGTTGAGCGAGGCAACTTTTGCCCAACAGCACATTATTGCGGCGTTAAGAGTGCCGTATAAACGTTGACAATATTGATTGACATTTTGCGCTCTAGTATCTAGGCAACCTGTCAGACGTTCATGCTGTGATTCGAGACCACACGCGGTCGATCATGGGAATCTACCTTGTCGAATCAGAGGCGGCTCCTGAGCTGTTTATTTAGTCACGCAGATTTCTCAGTCTTAAATAGAACCAATTCGGTCCGATAGAGCAGATCGGTCCTGTGATTTGTTCTCCAGACAAGAATATACGGCTTCCAGGGGTCTCCTGACTACTCCTCCCCTGGTGCGACTGCAAGGCTGGTAATTAGGGCTGGCAGTAAATCCAAAAATTTTTCCAAGGTTACTAAGCGCCCATAGTAAACTACCAGTAACAGTTGGCTGAGAAGCTTCTGGAGCATTCTGCTGTAATTATCCAACATTGACCTTTGCAGCTCCAGCCCCCTTAAACCGAAACCGTATACAAACGCGTTATTGTGTGTCATCAAGAGCATATTGATCCACTGCCTTCCACTATAGGCTGCCTCATGCAAGGGTCTGAGACAACTATGTAGCAAAACAAAAGAGGAAGTCAATCGGCTAGAGTCATGCAGACAGGCTGGCTTTCTGGGCGGAGAAATCCCGGCAAGAGAAGTCGGCAAGAGAGATGTCTCGTAGGTACAGTAGGTACTGTACATACAACTACCTACCTAAGTGGGCAGCAGTTATCTAGTATTCACACTGTGTTCAAAGAATAATCTAAAGCCGTGGACACGCTGGCAGTCACAGGGCTATCTCTACGTCTACGGCAGTATTGATTTAATCACCTCTCGTGCACCTAGGGTGACATCAACTACTGAGTATACGGCGTAATATGGAGTGACAGGATGTAGATCGACACAGGCAGTGACGTCAAGGCAAATTTGTTCTACTCCATAGTAGGGCACTTATGGTTAAACCCCCACCCTGAGCAACTAGACTCCAGTTAAGACTTTCCCTTAATTTGGGGTGTCTCTATGCCCTGAGGCTCGGCGCATTGATAGGCACAGCGCTAAGTCACCAACACCCAATCTGCAGGGTACTCCCTGACAAAATGTCACCGTTGCAGGCCCAACCGGATTAGCTATTCACACACATCCGTGAATGACAAGTACAGCGTCACCTGCGGCACAGTTGAAAACCGATACTTGGCTTCTCTGGCATCCGCCTATCAGCCTGCTCTGCAACTGTGCCATCACTTCCATGGGACTCGATTCCCCCTCGTCGATTGAACTACCTGCGAAGTTAGGCAAGTATCCGGCTATTTGCTGGAGATTATGGGTGCTTCTCCAGAGACGTTGACCAGCCGGATCCTCCTTGTATTTCCGGAGCCTGATTGGAATTTTCCGGGCAGGAGTGACCTTTCAACGGCTACTCAAGTGTCTATCACGCAACAGAAGATTTAGGTAGCGTGGTACCTTGCCGGAGCGTTAGGCCGTTAGTGGAGCTGATACAACCAGCGCAATGGATAGTCGTTCCTTAGTCCTCTACACTACCAGATAGCGCTCACCACGCTGACGACTTGATTACTGGGTTAGACATTTAGTTAGTCTTGGGTAGGAGGTTATCGGCAAGTATCTGAGGTCTCCGTGTGCCTGGGTACCCAGGTAGGTATATACGCCGAGTACCCTCCGAAGCGGCTACGGAGTTGACGCCTCGCGGTTGCCTACAACCATGCGAACCGACGGCCCTTTTCGCTGAGCCCACCTCTTTTACCAAAGGGCATAGCTAACGACAGCGGTGCACTCTTCCCATCACAACTCCTATCTTGGAGGACATCCTCGTCCATCATGTCATCTATAATTTTGAGGATGTCTGAGGATGTCTCATCCTCGTGCCGTTATCGGAGTCATTCAAACAGACGAGAATCTTCATTGCTCAAAAAAAGGCAGTGGCATTCTGATACGCTCGGAGATCAGCAACTCAACGCATGGCTTCAGATGAGAACCAACCTTCCCCTGATGGATATGATAATCGTAAGTTCGTGTATAGCAGTTCCATCTGATGTAATCCCTTGATGTCTGTTTTCCTGCCTTCCTTGTCGGCGATTGAATACATGAAGTAATGCCCACTTAGGTCTTAGATACGCATTCACTTGTCTGTGGAGGTAGAGGTGATGTGTTTGGACAGGACTGACACCTGTGCGAGGATTGAGAACCGTCGATTGTCAGCCATCTCCATCCAATCATCCCCGCATGCCCCCCTCAGCTCTGCGACCGACCACTTTTGGAAACTGAAATCTAACACAAGGGGAATAGCAACCCTGAAAGATCCTTCTCAGCCACGACCGGTAACTGGCAAGAGGATCCTGAATATCCCCGTGGATTGCGCAATCTGATGGTTGCCTTACTGGAGAGGAATTTCCTATGCGAGGCTGAGAGGATCTCGCTTGCTCTTAAACCACTTAGTACCTTGGAGAAAGCGGACTGTTTTACCCTAAACTTCGCCCGCCCCTCCTGTTTAAACGGTCATCTTGCATTGCATGAGAGCCTGCGCATGAACATACCCCACATCCAAGAGACCGAAGACAACCACCCCTATCTCGATTGCTGCGGAGCATGCCCGAAAGAGGCTTTCTGATTGATAGTCACTTAATCCATATGACTCTATTGCAGATGTAACGATGGCTTGAAAAGGTCTTGTGTTCACTGCAGATGCAGTGTATGGTGTACATACACAATCAGTCACCCCGCCAGCTCGACCTGTACAACATCTACCTACTCCGCACTAACAGCAGCCTGATGCCTTTTCGAGAACAGTCACTGGCAGATCTGGAAACTGGAAAGAAACCCGATGACATGCAGCTGCGGGGCTGCCGATGAATGCGAACGAAAATGACTTTTTAAAATTTGAGACACAGCCACACTGGAGCGAGACTTGAGGAAGACGTATTCGCGATCACCCGTTTCTCTCTCAAGGGGGACTCTAATCACAATACGATGTCTATATATAGGTAGGGAAAAAAAGTCTCACAGATCTGTCTTGCATACTATAACTAAAATGCGGGAACTGATGTAAGATAGCGATGACTGCATGTGGCTGATATGAGATGAGATGCAAAACCACGCTCTTCTGAAAAACCTCCGTGAATCATCGGGTACTACCTATAGTAAAGTACATACATCTCCAGGATAGGACCACCCGACCCCCACGAGGCTTTCATATCCCCCTGTCTCGTGAGCATCGACTTCCCCAAGCAAAGCAACCCTAGAGGGGGCAAACCCCTCCCTTTTCGATATCTCGGTGCACAATCCCACTTATCAACATACATCACTCAGCCTCACAGAAAGTTGCCTTCCAGGCAGGCCAAAGATCCATTGGCACTCTCAAGCTTCCGCCGCCTTCCGTTCGTCCGGCATGACGCAGGATCATTACGAAGAGATGAGAAAGCAGAAACATCGATCGAAGAATCACCTACTGTATCTCAGCCTCCAGACAGAAAATGTGGCTCAGCCGCAGATACCTACTATAGATAATATCCTTCTATGCAGGCGTCGGGGTACCCGATGAGGACGATGCCCTCGGGATCTGTTTACGCACGTTGTTCCATCAATGACCAGGGCCTCGGCCTCCTTCTTACAGTACATTAGTAATGCTTAAAAGGAATAAGCAGGGATGTTTATCCGTCGTCTCCGTTTGGAAGATATTCCGTCAATGAGGAACTGTGTTGTAGTTTTTCAAAAAATTTATCTTTTACGCACGTTGGGTATCTAGAACTGCTGGGACTGTCTTCAATTGGCCTAAGTGGATAAGGAGTACTCGATCGGAAAAGGAATATCTTAAGGTTCGTCTTCCGCATCTGACTATAGTTTATTAATCGATACTCCATCTATGGAGCCTTATTTCCGATGTGTCCCTGATAGGTAGGAGAAGAAGAAGAAGAAGGAAAGCATTAAATATGTAGACATGCTAGAAACCAGACAACAACTCAATATGCAGTACTGCAGTCACAACAGTGTAGGAGGACCCACGCTTCCTCTTTAGAACTGCACAATCTCTGCACAGATCGATCTAGATAGATCCAAATGGCTTTAAAAAAATCTAGAATATAGCCTCCATAAATAAAACAAAACGATCAGGAGATATGTGAAAAAGGAATCAAGTCGTAGCCAAGTGATATCCGTTCCTCTCCCCCTGCTTGTACTGTACTGTGCATACATGGTCTAGATAGAACATGCATGATATAGAATTCCATTCCACTTCATTCCATTCCGTATCCGTGGACCAAGATGTTGTGGATGGTAGGTATACCACAAGTTACAAGACATGTTAACCTCATATTTGTTCCAGCAGCCAAAACAGGTAATTTAGGAATCACATTTATCAGTCGATGAATATGAATAGATAGATGACAATTAGCAATCTGCGCTGGGTGTCTCCATATGGAGGTACTCATCTGATCCGTTAAAAAAAAGCCCAGCATTAGCGTTCTCCCGGTTTCTGCTGAATCAGTGTCAGAGAGGAAAAAGTCAAGCTGATGTTCCACCGACTTAGATGAACTGAGTCGAGACACGCCTGCAGAGACGTGCTGTATATTCTGTCATTTATAGTGTATTGACATAGGATAGAGAGTGCCCTTTTTTAAAAGAAAAAAAAAAGGTAATTAATAAATGTATTATTAAACTTGACTTGATATATCCTCCGATTTTTTCTTTTCTTTTCTTTCTTTAGAAGAAGACAACTCTCAAGAAACAAAGAAGGAAAGGCAAAAAGAAGAAAAAAGACAAGAAAGGTAAACAAGAAAACAAACAAAGAAACAAACCAGCAAGGAACATTAAAAGTGAGCTATCTAGCTGCAGCTGCTTTCCGTGTACATATATATATATATATATATATATATATAAATGAGATGATTAAACAAGGGGTAGATATATAGCATTTCTCTTCTTCATCATCTTCTTTTAACTATCCTCATTTACATATAGTACTATACCCAAAAAAAAAACAAAAGAAAAGAAAAGAAATAATGTATCTATACAAGGAACAAGATTATAAAAAATGCTATTATATGAGCAAGTAAGCAAGGGAGCAAGAAAGGGGGGTTGGGGGGGGGGGGGGGGGGGGGGGGGCGGCGCCGAGCGAGGTACGGTCAGGGAATCCCATTCCTTTTTCTTTTCTTTTCTTTTCTTGCTTCCCTCTTTCTTTCTTCCTCAAGGGTAGATACCTACCTACCTACCTATCCTATCTTATCCTATCCTATCCGAGACATGTAGACAGGCAGATAGATATCCAGATAGATAGATCTAGAGACAAATCCAGCAAACAGACACTCACGCAGCACAGATGAAGTCAAAAAATAAAAGCAAAAAAATAAATCAAAATCGATGGATACCCTTGCCTCGAATTATTTATTTAAATAATAATAATAACCTTCCAATGGATGGTGGCCATGTGGAATCTACAACACTACATAAATACGCAAGATAAGCAGGAGGTATAACTTGTAAGTTTAAAGGAGGGAAGGAAGGGAAGGACGGAGAAGAAACATAAACCCCGTCATCCACCATCATCATCATCATCGATCATCGATCATCTGCTGTTCAAATCAGTCCAATCCGTAAATAAATCCATCTCTGACTTCGAACTTGAGCGTGCGGAGCTAGCTCATCTCATCGCCCGTAAATAGACTCAAGGTAAGGACGATTTTTTTTCGACGGCAAAGTCGATCCGTCCAAGAGGTCTTTTCTATCTTCTACATCCATTTCAACCCAAGTATGTCACGGTGCGCGGGATTATCAACTGCTGTAGTCTATCAATGAAGCGTTTGACTGGGCAACATACCAACACGGTGGCTTTATTCGGTATTGATGTACATGTATAGTACATACGTAGAAGAAAGTTAGATATGCTACGATGGAAGCAAGAGAATTGATTTCTTTTTTTTTGTATTTCGAATAATGGAATTTATTTAAAATAAAGACTACCTAACTACCTGTCAATCAGTCGAAAAAAAAAATTAACTCCGTACATGTGTCTGTACTGCATGTATCGTACTCGAACAATTTACATGATTCTCTGCTCTGCTCGCTTCTGTTCTGTATGGGTCGTGAACGACATCTCGGACATCGCCGACTGCATATCACCGAGAGGACAAGAAGAGTTCAATCGAAATCTCATCTTACTCTCTCCCTCTGGATGGAAAGGTTCAATCCGCACTTCATAACTCCGCGTAATTATGCCATGAGGAGCACCGTATCAGTGTCGAAAAGGAAAGAACAGAGAAAGGGGAAAAAACAGGAAAGCATTTCACCACCGGTGAAAGGGAAGAAGAAGAAGAAATATCTCGGTGATCCGCCCATTCAATGTCAATCCACCGATTTGATGCCGCGAAGTAGGTGTTCACCGAAACACCAAGTTCCGAAGGACACACTGAGCGATAGCGGCGCGAAGGATCAGGACGGAAGGATCGAGAATGGAGGCGTATTTGTGAGATACCACTCTAGAGAGGTCTCTCTCTCCGACGGTTGTGTTGGAAAGGTCGTCAAATAATCGGAGATCCGTATCGGAAACGACGATGCATCATTCTTAAGACGACGAGTCGTGAACAATTCTCTAGAGCAACGTCCTGAAGACGCCCTGGTGCTCTGGCTTCCGATCATATCGTAGGAAACAAGGTAAAAGAAAACAGATCATGACTATCACCCATACATTCATCAATGGACTTCGAAAATTGACTTGTAAGCACGTTAAAACTGAGAGAAGTTTGAAAGATCCGAAGATGGCCCGATATAGCTGGCCCGAAATTGTTCAGGATGTCGCTATTTTCGTCGGCAGTGAGTCCGACAGGCTCTTCTGCTGCGCCATCTTGAAAGAAGCTGAAAGACGATTTATGGAGCATGGAAACACGGAGGGGGG